>Ga0247843_1000786_pt1 | contig 71333 bp, 62 predicted proteins | sample LaCruzMarch2017__FD_192420 | JGI IMG/M metagenome (GOLD analysis project Ga0247843, IMG submission 192420) | Freshwater microbial communities from meromictic Lake La Cruz, Castile-La Mancha, Spain - LaCruzMarch2017_8m | ecosystem: Environmental > Aquatic > Freshwater > Lake | place: Spain...
TAAATGAGTTACAGGCAACCCGTGCGGACGTGCAAACTTCAAACTATAGTGCTTAAACAAACAGACACAAAGACACAATGACAATATCAGACCTCTTAACTCTAATTGGAATTCTATTAGCAATCTTTGCATTTATTTCAGAGAAGAACAGAGAGTATGTTTTTCTCAAATTTTCTTATGCACAAGCCACTTTGCTTGTTTTAATATTTTTCTTTTTACATTTTTTAATTTCATACGACTGGTGGAAAGAAAAATTTGATTTTCTATCGTTTTTTGAACGTGACGGTTTTCCAATTCCTTCGGCTTGGGCATACATAATTTCGTTGACGACTTTACTTTGGGCAGTTTGGAAAATATTCAAGGGAAACTTTCCTCTCTCTAACAGGGAAAGACTTATGAAGTATTACGAAAAGTTGCTGATGCGAAATGATATTGCATTTCTCTCAGAACTTGTGGAGCAATATCATCTTGAAAACGTGAAAGATTTTTTAATAGCAAAAAAATCAATCATTATACCTAATGAAACTGGTATGTGGAGGATAGACCAACAAGAATATAGCAAAGCATACGACAAAGTAATCAATACTGCTTCGACAATTTATGGCAATAATGTTTATTACAGAATTATTCTAAATCACTAGTGTCCGATAAAACTTTTTTAAAAGCGGGGATTCCTGCGAAGGATTCCCCGCTTTAGTGTAATTTGTCGTTGCAAAACACCAATTACATGAATAAAAGTAGCTACTTTTTTGGACAGTCCGTTTTCGGACAGCTGATTTCTTTACTGGATTTCACCAAAATCAGATCGATTAGCAAAAAACACATGTCAGATTACTATGTCAAGAAGTTTGACACCTCAGATCACCTGGTGAGCATGCTATTTTCCACGTTTGCCAATTGCACCTCGTTGCGCGAAGTAGCCGCGTCAATGCTAGGTTTAAAAGGGAAAACGAATCATTTTCAGTTAAAGCATATTCCCTACAGAAGTACATTGAGCGACGCCAACAAAAGGAGAAGCCATTTGGTATTCCAAGATGTGTATTATTCGTTGCTCAAAGAATACCATTCGATTATCTCGGACAGCCGACAGGTATATGCTTGGGAAAACCGCTTAGAAATCATTGATTCGAGCACCATATCGCTGTTTAAAGACATTTTAAGTTGTGTTGGAAGGAAATCTAACCACGGAAAAAGAAAGGGTGGAATCAAAGTACATACACAAATCAATTTGCAGGATCGCGTGCCAAAACTTGTTTGGTTTTCTGCTGCAACGACACACGATAAACAATTTTTGAAGCACGTTGAGCTAGAGAAAGGCAGAATCGCCGTATTCGATAAAGGATACAATGATTACAAGACTTTTGATGAGTTCAATGAGGGAGGAATTTTCTTCGTAACGCGGTTAAAATCCAATGCTTCATATGAAGCAGTTAAAGAAAATGACATCCCTTCATATATCGATAATGGTGTTCTAAAAGATGAAGTGATACGTGTTGACGTCAAAGAAAACGGCGCCTATCTTAAGACTATTGAACTCAGAAAAGTCGCTTACTGGGACGATGAAAACAAGCGATGCTTTGAGTTTATTACCAACCTGCACGGAATGAACGCGGGCCATATTGCTTTGATTTACAAGAAACGATGGCAAATAGAACTCCTATTCAAACAGCTCAAGCAGAACTTCCCGCTAAAGTTTTTCCTGGGAGACAACGAAAACGCCATCAAAATACAAATCTGGTGTGCACTCATTGTCAATCTATTGATCACCGTAATACAAAAGAGAATCAAGCGCAAATGGGCTTTCTCGAACCTCGCTAGCTTCTGTAGGCTCCACTTATTCAACTACATTCATTTAACCAAATTCCTTGAAAACCCAGAGAAAGACTGGATTACAATAGAACATAGTGCCCAACTTCAACTGAAATTTAACAGTTCATAAATAGGGGGGCTTGCTTTTGAAATCGAGCCTTTCATAGTAGTAAAATCAAGGCTTTCAGACTGAAAAACGATAGATTTGTATTTTTATCGGACACTAGTGGTTTGGAATCTATATTTTTAAATCCCATTTCGTTAAAATGTCGCTGAGATTTGCTTTAATGCCATTTGAATTCGTTCGTCTTGGCTGTCCTTTAAACTTAAATATAAAGAAATTGGATCAACCATAGCGCATTCATTTTCCGACGCTCCAACCAAGTCCACCGGATTGTATTTCCAAACCTCTAAGGCAAATTCACCTTCAATTTCATTCAGATTTACCAAGGTGTTCTCTTTTTGCAAACCATAGAAGATGGTTTTTTCAATGGCAAAATAGTCCTGTTTGCTAGGGTTTAAATCGGTGTATTCAGGCAAAGCCGATGTGTTGCTTTTCAAAAGAAAAACATTTTTGGGCTTTTCATCTACATAGACTGTTTTAAGAACAGGATTCACCAAAAGGCTGTTTTTCTGGGCAAGATTCCATAGTTCAGGCCTGCTGTAAAGAAAGCGAACAAATTTTTCCCTTTCACCCTCTACATCAACCAAACCATGGCTTTTCAAGCCATCAATGGCATTTGTTATAGCCATTGGGGTATAACCTGTTTTTTCAGCAATTTCTTTAAAGCTGTGTTCCGTGAATTTCCAATGTTTGTTTTTATGAATAATATGGTAAATCAGTAAAAATTGGGCAGAGGGAAGCAAAGGCTTATTTTTTTGCTTCGACTTTGGATGAACAAAGCTTTCCCCTAAGCTAACCAACAGCTCGGGCAGGTAAAGTTGTTTACCCGGTACTATAAAGTTTAGGCCTTTTTCAATTAATCTCTTGCGCTGGTAAGCTTGCACGTTATCCAAAACAACAACCACCTTTTGATTGAGCCGATTTTTGAGCACTTGTACCAGCTTTTCCGTTTGCTGAATACTGATTTCCACCTCATTTTTAAATTCAGCCAATACGATTTCTGAGCTAAACAGATTGGTGCGGTACAACCTGAACGTTTCTAGCACATACATGGGTAACCCATCCAAATTGCTTTGGCCTATTGGGGTGGCCGCTGGCAATATACCCAGCGTTTGTTGAATATATCGAAGGGCTTGTTTCATTTTATACTCCATTGTAAACCTATTTATGCTCAATAAATCTCATTACTTTATTATGCAAATATAGCTTTATTAAACTGGTTTTCAAAGATTGAACTCCTGCATTGGCCACAATTGGCCAACATCGGTTAACAAACCACCGACCAACCCAATTCAACCTATTCTTAAACGGGCTCAAATTCAAGCTTTGCATTGAATAGAATGCTGAAAAAATAACGTGTGCGGGTCATTTAACATCCATTCCCTACCCTATTTTAAATAAACCATTCCTTACTTTTGAGCATGTCAACCCTGAAAATACTACTAGGCCCAACACTCGGTTGGCTGCTTGCTTTTTTGGTTTCGCAGGCCCTAGGCAAACCCGACCTTTTTCCCATTGTGCTTTCGGCCGTTTGGATGCTGGTTTGGTGGATTACCCAGGCCGTTCCCATGCCCGTTACCGCCCTTTTGCCCCTTATTTTGTTTCCCAGCTTTGGAGTCCTTGATTTAAAAACCACCGCCGCAGCGTATGGCCACGAGGTTGTTTTCCTTTTTTTTGGCGGATTTCTGCTGGCCTTAGCCCTTGAAAAACACCAGCTTCACACCGCTACCGCCCATTGGATTTTGAGCCGAACCGGCAGGCAGCCCAAACGGTTGCTGCTGGGCTTTTCGTTGGCCACGGCTTTTTTAAGCATGTGGATCAGCAACACCGCCACCACCATGATGATGCTGCCCATGGCCCTTTCGGTTTTCCCACACGTTCGCGGCAGCTGGGCCCCCCAATTTCGCAAACGCCTGTTGCTTGCCTTGGCCTATGCCAGCAGCATCGGGGGCATTGCAACCCTAATTGGCACTCCCCCAAACGCGGTGTTGCGCGGCCTAAGCGAACAAAATGCAGGAATCCAACTGGGCTTTTTTAATTGGATGTCCCTGGGCCTTCCTTTGTCGGCGGTTTTACTCCTAGCCATGTACCTGCTGCTCCAATTCCGCTGGAAATCCCAGGAGCTTGATGTTGAACTGCCGGGCTCCCATTTCTTCGGCGGCCAATCTAGGCTTTCCAAAACCCAAGTTCGGGTTGTGGGTATTTTTAGCCTGACCATTTTGGGCTGGATGCTCGGCCCTTGGCTGGGCAGCTGGCTGGGAATACCCATGTCTGACAGCACAGTAGCCATTTGCGGCGCCATGCTCTTGTTCCTGATTCCCGCCCAAGAACACGGCAAATCCCCAAGTTCAATTTTGGAATGGAAAGACACCCACAACCTGGCATGGGGAGTAATTTTGCTGTTCGGCGGAGGCTTTGCTTTGGCCAAAGGACTTGAATCATCGGGCCTCATTCTGCTGCTCAGCGACATGCTGCTTCAATTGGGCATCGGAAATCCCTGGATTTTAATGGGCATTTTTACGGTTGCAGCCCTGTTTTTAACCGAATTCATGAGCAATGTGGCCTTGGTAACGCTGCTGCTACCCATCGTCATTGCGGCTGCAAAAGGCCTGGAATTGCATCCGCTTTTCTTCGCCATTCCGGTTACCCTGGCCAGCAGCATGGCCTTTATGTTCCCCATGGCAACTCCGCCAAATGCCATCGTTTTTAGCGGCAGTGAATTGACAGTCAAAGACATGGCAAAGGCGGGTTTTTGGTTAAATGCACTGGCCTGTTGCATCATCCTTCTGGCTTGCGGACTGGTTTTTTATTTTTTTCCCGGACTGTTTTCTTGATTTTTTTGGGGGCTGCCATTTCCGGCTGTCATAGGTAGTAAAGCGGTGCAGGCCAAGGCCCACAGCGCCCTGCGGTGGCTCCCAAGGTCGCCTCCTCGGTCGGTGGGCCTATGGCCTGCACCGCTTTAGCTACCTTATTCCATCCGGGGCAGGGCCGCATCGCCCAAAAGGCCTTTAAAATGAAGAACTGCGTTTAGGAAGCGGCGCTCCGGATGGATGCGGAAAGCCCACAGCCCCGGCAGGGCAAAGCGGCCGCCGTGAGGAGGCGACCTTGGGAGCCACCGCAACGCGCTGCCGCTTGCCCTGCGGGGGCGAGGACTTGCAGCGACAGCCGGAAAAAGCGCCCCAATCCAACGTTCAATTCAAAAAAATATGGACCCGGTCCATGTACCGGCTTGCAAGCACTTGCTTTGATTTTACCTGAGTAAGTATGCGCTGTACCGCCCGCAAATACGCAGGATTACGGGTCCAAGAGGGGTCGGACGAATCGGAATAAGAGGAGGAGGAAAACTGGGTCATAGGCTTTTTTTTAAGCTACAACGCAGTTTACCTTCCTTTATTGCATGCCTACCCCATCAGCTCCAAGCGCTGCTGCTCAACCATTCTCCGCATGTTGATAAGGGCATAGCGCATGCGGCCCAGCCCGGTGTTGATGCTGACCCCAGTTTGGTCGGCAATTTCTTGAAAACTCAGGCCCGCATACATGCGCAGCCACACCACTTCTTTTTGCTCTTTGGGAAGCCTGCCCACCAGGGCTTCCAATTGCGCCCGCAATTCAGCATCGAACAGCAAATCTTCAACGTTTCCATCTTCCAAATCCAGCAATTCAAAAACATCCATCAACTCCCCTTCTTTTTTGTTTTCCAATTCCATTTTCGGCATCTTTTTTCCGTGCCGAAATACGTTGATGCACTCGTTGTGGGCTATGCGGTAAACCAAGGCCAAAAAATGGCCTTTTTCTTGGTACCGATTGCCTTGCAGGTATTCAACCGCTTTGAGCATGGTTTCCTGAAAAACATCGGCGGCCACTTCCACATCGCGGACAGTATTCACAATTTTTCCCATAATTTTGGAGCCGTGTCGCTCTAAAATCACTTCGAATGCTTTGGGCTGGCCTTGTTGATACAATTCAACAAGCTCACGATCAGATAAATTACGCATAACTACAAGGATTGAAGGTTAAGTATGCGTACGATCGATAGGCTTTTACGAATTGGTTATGTTGTATTTTACGATAAATTTTAAAAAAGGTTGCACTTGGGGCAAGAAAAAAAAATAGTTTGGCGTGTAATGCCCAAGTTAATGGCCGATCCCGACCCGGAAGTTTGGCAGATGCTGCTTCAGCAAATCACCGATGTGGGAGTTGAAGCCCTTGCAAACCTGGAAAAGATATGGGAAAATACCATGCAGGAACAGGTTCAAAGGCGGGCCGAGGAAGCCATAAATGCCATTCGGCGGCAAAACACCTTGAGGCTGCTTAGAACATGGCTGGCTCAGCCCGATGAACTTCGGCTGGGCTTAGAATTGGTGCATCTGCATTTTTTTCCGCATTTGGATTGGGAAAAACTGATGCAGCGGCTAAAAACCTGGGTTTCGTATTTGCCCACAGAAAACCGAAACGCAGCAAAGGCAGACGAGAAAATCAAGCTTCTAAACCATCTGTTTTACGAAGTTAAGATGCTAAAGCCCGGCGACAATTCTACGTTCAGGCATTGTTTTATGCACACCTTATTGGAGCATCGGATTGGCAGCAGCTGTGTTCATGCCGGATTGTATATGCTGGCGGCCCAAGAAATAAATCTGCAATTGACTCCCGCAAAAATTCCGGGCACCTGTTTGCTGCGATGGGAAAGGCAAGTCGATGCTGTGTGGTCGGCCAACGAACTGAAAAATTTTGTGAGTCCTTACGGCCTTGGGGCTCGCTTTTCGGAGCGGGAATTAGACCATTATTTTAAGCAGTTAAAGCAGGAGTGGTGGCTTCAGGAGCCGGTAGATCAGCATCCGAATGTGTTTTGGATGCAGACCTGGCTCGAGGAAATAAAGGCGAGTTTAGCGCGAAACAAATCTGGACTCTTTTACGAGGATATCCAGGCTTTTCATTTGGGGCTTCAGGGATTGTAGCTTATCTGGCTACGGCCACCGAGCGTTTTTCGCGGATTACCGTAACTCGAACCTGCCCGGGGTAGCTCATTTCGTTTTGAATTTTCTGGGAAATTTCAAAAGCCAATTTATCGGATTGCTCGTCGGTAACTTTATCGCTTTCAACCATTACACGCAGCTCGCGGCCGGCTTGAATGGCGAAGCATTTTAAAACGCCCGAGTATTCCATGCCTAGGTTTTCCAAATCTTTGATGCGTTGGATGTACGATTCGGTCATCTCGCGGCGGGCTCCGGGCCGGGCTCCAGAAATGGCGTCGCAAACCTGAACAATGGGGGCCAGCATGCTGGTCATTTCTACCTCGTCGTGGTGGGCACCAATGGCGTTGCATACTTCGGGTTTTTCCCGGTATTTTTCGGCCAGTTTCATGCCATAAATGGCGTGCGGCAATTCGGTTTCGCCATCAGGAACTTTTCCAATGTCGTGAAGCAGGCCGGCGCGTTTGGCCAGTTTGGGATTCAATCCGAGTTCTGAGGCCATAACGGCGCACAAATTGGCAACTTCGCGGCTGTGCTGCAATAAGTTTTGACCATACGAAGAGCGGTAGCGCATTTTACCGATGTGCCGCATCAAATCGGTATGCAAGCCGTTCACGCCCAAATCGATGCAGGTACGCTTCCCGATTTCCAAAATTTCTTCTTCCAATTGGCGCTGCACCTTGATGACCACCTCTTCAACCCGAGCTGGATGAATGCGTCCATCGCTTACCAATTGATGCAAAGCCAAGCGGGCCACCTCGCGCCGAACCGGGTCAAAACACGACAATACAATGGCCTCTGGGGTATCGTCAATAATGATTTCAACACCGGTTGCAGCCTCAAGAGCTCGAATGTTTCGGCCTTCCCGACCAATAATCCGGCCTTTTATGTCATCGCTTTCAATGTTAAATACAGTAATGGCGTTTTCAACGGCGGTTTCGGTGCCCAAGCGTTGAATGGATTGAATAATGATGCGCTTGGCTTCTTTGCTGGCGTTGAGTTTGGCTTCTTCAACCATATCTTGAACCAAAGCCATGGCTTCCGATTTGGCATCTTGTTGCAAGGCTTCTACAAGCTGTGCTTTGGCGTTTTCGGCAGAAAGGCCCGCAATGGTTTCCAACTGCTGAAGTTGCCGTTGGTGCATTTTATCTAGGTCTTGTTTCTTTTTCTCGACCATTTCCAAACGCTGGGCAAGTTCATCTTGCAACCGCTGTGTATTGCTTTCTACCCTTTTTAGTTCTTCTTGTTTCTGATTGAGTTGTTGCTCTTTTTGCTTGTTCCGAGATTCATGCTCTTGAATTTTAGACCGCTGCTCTTGAAAATTCTGGCTGTTTTCCGCTTTTAATTGTAGGAATTTCTCCTTGGCTTGCAGAATTTTCTCTTTCTTAATAACCTCGCCATCGGCCTCGGCTTTGGCTAAAACAGCGGCTCCCCGTTTTTGCAATACAATGTGGTAAATGCCGTAACCGGCTCCCAATCCAACTGCCAATGCAATCAGCGGCAAAATAAAGGATTGAAGGAATAATATATGAGTCATGTATGTTCAATTTAAGTAATGTTGCCTCAAATTTAGTGCTTGTTTAGGCAAAGAAAAAATATAAAATTCAACCTATCTGTCTTCCAGAAACTTACCAATAAAACGTTCCAATTCCGACAGCTCTTGCTGCAGCGATTCTTCCCCCGAAGCAGCAGAAAAATTGCCTTCTTGGCCAGAACTGACCTTAAGAACATATTCCAGCAAGGTCATTGCCAGCAAGTCTTGCATGTCTTTTACCGCATATTTACTTTGGTATTCCGCAATGCGTTGGTTTATGGCTTCCGCAGACTCTTGAATGGACTGCTGCCGATCTTCAGGCACACTTAAAGGATAGGTTCGGTTGCCGACCTGTATTTTTACTGAAATCATTCCTCCGAATTTTGGGGTTGAATTTCCTGCCGAAGGGCCTCAATTTCCGTCCGCAGGCGCTGAGCGATGGATTGAATAGCGTCTATATCTGGACTGTGGCTAATCTGAGACAAAGGCTCACCAACCACCAAACCCGCTTGCCGCTTTAAATCTTCGTTTTCTTGGTTTAAACGAAACATTTCCTCCTCTAAAGCCTTGTACATCAACATCAATTTCTCGATTTTCGACCGAAGGCTGGATAAAGTAGGATTAAACTTAGTCACTGTAAATCAGTTTTTTAGTAATTTATAACTGAACATCAAAATTAAGTAGTTTTTCAGTGCTGTCCTACTTATGTTCATAACTTTATTTGGGGCTTGCCAAGGCCGAAGAAAAGTTGGAATTCAAGACAGAAGCACTTATCTTGCTTGCATGGAAGGCTGGAAAATATCCGAGGTTTTAGCAGGAACCTTAAAGTTAGATGGAGGTGCCATGTTTGGAGTGGTTCCAAAACCCATTTGGAATGCCATGTTGGAATGCGACTCCCAAAACCGATGCACTTGGGCCATGCGTTGCCTTTTGCTGCAACGCGGAAACCAGCGTGTTTTGGTAGATACCGGCATGGGCAACAAGCAATCGGAGCGGTTTTTTAGCCATTACGAGCCTACAGGAAATACCATTGTACCTGCACTGAATTCCATCGGAATTTCAGCCGATTCCATTACAGATGTGCTTTTTACCCACCTTCATTTTGACCATTGTGGGGGCGCCGTTTTAAGGCAGGCGGGTACAGAAGCGGATTATGAACTCGCATTTCCCAATGCCAAACATTGGGTAAGCAAGGCCCACTGGAACCACGCCCTAAATCCAAACCCACGCGAAAAAGCGTCTTTTTTGAAAGAAAACCTACTGCCCATAGAGGCTGCAGGGGTTTTGAATTGGGTAGAAAATGGATTCCCCTTTGAAGGCATCCAACTGCAAACCGTTTATGGCCATACCGAATCCCAAATTTTACCCATTGTTACAGACCAACAAGGTCAGGAATGGATGTACATGGCCGATTTAATCCCTTCGGCCCACCACATTCGCTTGCCCTTTGTTATGGGGTACGACATTCGGCCCCTTGAAACCTTGAAAGAAAAAGAGCGGATTTTAAGGGATTGCTTTGAATCGGGAAGGAACATCATTTTTGAACACGATGCCAGCACCCAGGCCTGTAAACTGGCTTTTGACGGACAGCATTATTCGATGGCTGAGCCCAGATTCCTGTAAGAATTCTACTTATAAATCTTTGTTTTTAAGCTGAGTAAGGCATTTGATATGCCTGTGCAGCACCTCAATTCGAATGGGCAATTGCCCTCTTGATTCCCCATCGGCTTCAACCAAAACCTTTTGGTTGGATTCAATTTGTATGGATTGGCCTCGGAAAAAACGAACAAATTCCAAATCAAAAAAATCTCCGGAGTACAAGCGACCTGATTTGGTTAACACATCCCATTTGCTGGGATTGGTAAAAACAGTTACATCAAAATAACCGTCGTCGGGCACCGCATCGGGGCATGGAGTCATTCCATTTCCATTGTATTTTCCTATGCCTACGGCCAAAGAAAAGGCCGGCCCTTGATACACTTCTTGCCCATCAACGCTTAAGCGAATGTCGGGAGTTTGAAAGCCAGATAGGTTACGTAAAATCTGCCAACGGTAATGAATCCGCTGCCCAGGCTTGCGGCGGGCATTGGTCCTTTGAGCTACCTGTGCGTCAAACCCAACACCCAATACATTCGCAAAATAAAAAGGGGCTGCCGAATCGGCTCCATAAACCATGCCTATGTCGTGCCGAAAATAATTTCCGGTTTTAATGGCCTTTACCGCCTGCAAGGGGTCCTCTGAAATTCCAAGGGTTCTAGCCCAATCGTTGGCACTGCCACTGGGAATATAAGCCAAGGATACATCGGCGGCAGGGCGTACGGTTTGGTCTAATATGCCATTGACCACCTCGTGTACGGTTCCGTCTCCCCCGCAAGCCAATATCTTTGTATTCCCCTTTGCAATCGCGTTTTGCACCAAATGAAAGGCATCGCCAGCCTGAGATGTGGTATGCTCTTCAAAGGGAATCCGCATTTGATTCAAGGCTTCCAACACGGCCTTTCGCTTGTGTTTGAATTTCCCTGAAACCGGGTTTAGTATCAACTGCCAATTTGCTGCCTGCATTAAATCCATGGTCTTTCCTCAATCGTTCTTTCTAAATGTAAGGGCTGTTTTAACCTTCCCCTTTGCCCCCCCATATTTCAACAGGTAAACACCCGACTCCAATTGGGTTCCCGAAATTGTGTTTCCTAGGCCCTTTGCCACGGTTTCTCCCCGCATATTGATCAACTCCCAAAACCCTTGTTCCGATTCGACGGGAATGTGCAATACTTCAACAAAAGGATTTGGGTAAGGCAGCAGATTCGAATTCAAATCCGGTTCATGAATGGAAGTGGGCAAAAGGGTGTTGACCGACAGCCCCCCAAAATGACCAACCCAAACCGATTGGAGTGAATCCAGCAACAGGGCTTTGATGGGCGAGGCGATAAATCCGGACGCAAACTCTGAGATTCCAATAAAACCCTGCCCGTCAAAATACGCCAAGGGAAAATCGCTCAAATGGCTGCCAATCCATATTCTACCTGCACTGTCTTCGGCAAAAGCATACACCTGTCGGAAAGCCGGAAAGCCCGTGGCCGGTGAAAATATGTCTATGGTTTTTTGCTGCGTATGGTACCTAGAAAGGTGGTTGTTTGACTGCGTTCCAGAATGCCCAATCCAAACATAGGGATCTTGCCAATGCAAGGATTGTACGTGGTTTGCCGGCAAGCCTGAATCTACGCTCAAATACGTAAATCCCCCTTGGTCCAACAAGCGGTATAGACCGTTGGTTTGGGTAGCCACCCACAGTCCTGAGCCCGCCGAAAGCAAGGCATTTACCGAAGAGAAAGGCAATTGGCCCGCGGTGGTCAAGGCGTTGAACTGCTGCCAAGAAGAACCATCTCGCTTAAAAAGCCCTTTTTCAGCACCCCCTACCCACAAGCTTCCTTGATGCAAGGCCAAACTTTGAATCCGACTCTCAGGCGGCCCAACCTGACTTTGAGGAAAAACCTGAGTCCACACATTCCCCGCCTTGGAAAACAATCCCCCTCCATCTGTTCCAACCCACAAAGTGGCATTCAACGAATCCCAAAGCATGCAGCGAATGTATTGCCCAGCCAAACTTGGAACCACCGCGAATTGCTGATTTGAGTATAAAACAAGCCCCGCGTCGGTGCCTATCCATATTTCTTCACTTTGGGCCCTGCACAGCGATGTAACCCCCTGTGCATTCAAAGCTATTTGATTGGCAGGCACCGTGCTCCAACTCCAGCTCTGTGCCAAAGCAGAATTCAGGCTAAGAAGTAAAAATAAAACGAAGGGAATCCCATTGGATTTCATGTTGCAAAAATAGGGAAAGAAATGGCCTAATACAAAACCAAATCGGTGCTATCGGCCAGACTTTTCCAGCCTGAGGGTGGGAAGGCTTGCAAACTGTACTTTGGGTGGGCTTCGGGCAATGCATGCACCCAATCCCATGGCGGGCGTTTGCGGTCCAGCCAAAATACCGCATCGGCATTCTGAACAACATCCAAGGTTAAGGGGCTCTGCGTTATTGTATAGGTTTTGCCCTTGAAAATCACGTTCAGGGGCATTTTATCGACAGGGATTTCCAAGGAAGCTCCCAAGCGGTACCCATTCCACAAAAACAAGGTGGGCGGCCCTTGTTTTGCCTGAAAATAAAGGTGTTGAGCAAAACCCTGCTGCTGTTTTTGCCAGGTCCAGCCCGCAAAAATCAGAAGGGAAATCCAATAATATGGCCAAAGGGACTTCGACGCCAGTTTCCATAACAGGGAAATCAGCAAGCCGTACGCAAAAACCAGCTCCATCGTGTCGGGCTTGGGCACAAGGATCTCCGATGCCGGCCAGGTCCCCATCCATTCGATGGCTTTTAGGTAATGCGTACCACACCAGGAAAAAACCACGTCGATTTGTGGATGAGAATCAAACACCAAAACCCCGATAAACCAAACCACCGATAAATACATATACAAGGTTGTTAGAGGAATGGCCAGCAGATTGGTCAGCAAAAACCAGGTGGGAAATTGACCATTCCAGCTTAACATAAGCGGTGCGGTTGATATTTGGGCCGATAGGCTTACCGCAAGTCCTGACCACAACCAAGGGGGTACCTGCTTGGGTTTGTATTTGCTCAACATGGGTTCTATAATCAATATGCCGGCTACCGCTAAAACAGACAGTTGAAAACCGGCATTGAATGCCATTTTGGGGTCTAAAGCCAGCAAAAAAAATACAGCCAAGCCTAGGTTTTGAATGCCATTGGGCTTCCGCCTTAAAACGAGAAACCATTGGGCAAACCCAAGCATCAAAGAAGCCCTGAGGACCGAAGGCGAAAAGCCTGTTAAATAGGAATACCCCAACAAAGCCAAGGAAAGAAAAACCGCTTTAACCCCAGTAAGCCAGGTCAGCTTCCCCGGAAATACCAGCAGAATTAAATTTAACCCTGCAAACAATATGGCGACATGCAAGCCAGAAACCGCCAACAAATGGCTTAGACCGGTGCGGCGAAACCAACTTTTCATGGACTGGGTTAACCCCGATTTGTCGCCCAACAACAAGGCACGCACCAAAAACCCGCTGGGGGCCGAAGGGCTGTGTTGCTGTATTTTTTGGGCCCAAACCTGTGCCAGCGATTTGGGGACTGCCCGCTCTGCACTGACCTGCTGAAAACAAAACAGCCCGCTGCTGCCAACTTGAATAACTGCATCCAAGCCTTTTGACTTTAGGTACCGGGCTTCAGAAAACCGGGTCGGATTTCGGGGCTCCCCTGGCAATTCTGCCAGTCCCCTAACCCACCATTGCTCCCCCTCTTGAAGCTGTTGCCCTCCCTTTTTTGGCAGTTTTAACAGTACATGCATCCCCGGGCTTAGATTTCCCTGTAAAACGAGGGCCGAACACCTGTTGTTGGACGATTTACCCGAAGCTTCTGTAATTTCTACCCGCACTTGGCAAGCGGTTTTCCATGGCCTTGTCGGGATTTCTGTTTGGGTTGAAAGGGCCGAAAACACCCACAAACAAAGCCCGCCCAGCACCGATGCAGGGCTGGCATAGGTGCTGGCAACGCCCATAAAAAGCACCGGAATCCAACCCGATTCCGGAAGCAGCATGCCTAAAATTAAGGGGGTGAGGAACTTCCATATTCTGGGGAAGTTCATGTACGTTGCTTGTTTTAATTCGGCTTTGGCAGTTTGGCCCTAAAATGCATCTTAGACTTTGCCCTACCAAACCCGTTTCCGAACACAAGGTATCAATTTCCTTGGTTGTTGTCAATAAAAAAGGGGAGGTTTTTGGCCTCCCCTTTTGCACTTTTTTGAACTTCGATTATTGCTGAATCAAGAACCGAACCGATTCATTTTTATTCGCCGAACGCAGGGTTAGCATATAAATTCCTGAATTGAAATTCTGGGCATTTAAAATCAAGCTGCTTCCAGTTACTTCACCCAAATCAAGTACCATCTGACCTAGATTGTTGAATACTTGAGCCGAAACGGGTTGCCCGTTAAAGGAGCTCAAATCAACCGTGGCCGTTTGAACTACAGGGTTGGGGTATAAATTCACATCCAGTTGACCTTCTTCTTCATTTTCGATGGAGCTAGAGGGCTCGCACACATCCCATTGCCAGTTGTAGCAAATGCCATCAAAGCTGTAGCGGTAATCGATTCCCAGGTTGGGGTCAACAAAGTCTTCGTTGCACAAACGCGCTACATTGCCCAAGTAATGAAACTCTACCGGGTTGTCGGAGTCCGAAATCAACCGAGCCGATACAATAGGCAAGGTATGCCGGGTGTTGTTGTTGTCGCTGATGACGTAAGGCGCCATCGAAGGAGCCAAAACCAAATCGTCGTTGATGACGCCCTCAATCCGGCGGAAGCATGTTTTAAAGCGGTCGCTGATGCGTAGGCCGGCCACGCGCAAGTTGGGCGAAGTGTTGTCGATGGTTGAACCCACCAACAAGGTGTCGGTATCCGTCCAAGAGAAAAACACCAAGCTGCCATCTGCGTTCCGTGAGGTTTGCGGATAGGCATCAATCGATACATTCACAGGAATATCGGTGCGGAAAGTCAACAGCGGCGAAATGTACTCGGCCGTCCAGGTATTTCCTCCGTCCAAGGAGGTAATGTCAATCATCATAGGGGTATAAAACGGATAAACCGAATATACTTTTCCGTTGCCTTGAGCAACACCTTGCAGGGAACGCACTTCACCCGCACCTACGGTGCAGAAAAAGTGTGGGTTTCCACCGTTGTCCACGGTAATATCAAAATCGAAGGTGGTGGTAGGAGCAGAAACATAAGCCGTATCCCCGTTTTGGGTCAGATACAACAGAGATTGCAGCGAATCCATAATAATGGGAAGGGAAGTCAACTGCACCTCGACAGCAGCGCCCCAGGTTTGACCTCCGTCGGTGCTTTTGTACAGAATTGGGCTGTACACCGAGTCGTTCCCTCCAACCAAATCGCCCAAGGCTCCAATCCAAGCGGTTTGCCCATCGGGCGAAAAAGCCAAGTTGGGCTGCATTTGCCGTCCAACACCATCGTAGGTTTTGTTGGTGTTGGCGGTCAGAACATGGGTTCTAGACCAAGCAATATCGGTAGCACTTGGATCAAAAATGCCTTTGTACACATAAATCGAGTCGGCCTGAAGGGTATCGTTTTTCAGGGGAGTCTCCACCATAAAGTACTCGGTAGTTCCAGGCCGCTGGCTCAAACCTCCGGGCAGCCCTGAATTTTGGTTTTGGAAACCGTAATTCTCGGTTGAGTTGGGGTTGTTGGTAACCGAGGCCAAGGCGCCGCCAACGTGCCCGTCCCAGCCTGCATTGCCTGGCTTTAGGGTTGGGGCCGACCAAATGGTCGAGGTATTGTTGAAAGAAACTCCGTCGTTGCCATTGTACAGCGCAATTTGCGGATAGCGAGCGGCGCGGGTATAGGCAGGATTCAACCGGCTAACGTTTTGAGTAAAGCTGCTTCCAAAGTTATCGGAAACGCTGTACAGCAGCACTCCGCTGTTGGTAGCGGGCTCACCGCTTTGCGAAACATCCTGACGGTGAATAAAAATAATGGACTTGGAAGCCTGATCTGCATAAACCTGATTCTGAGATGGGCGCAATATCGTGTAGATATTGGTTGCACGTCCGCAGGGCACAGAAGTTTGAGCCAAGCCAACACCACTGCACATTAAGCCAGCAGCCAAAATGGTAAAACGTAGATTCATGTGAATTAACTTTTGGTTTAGGATGCTTCAAATATAGGAATACTTTAAAAAAAGTTAATGTGTTTCTTACATAAATTTCATTTTGAAATGCTGTACGTTTTAGAATGGCCAAAAAATAGAAATTGGCTTGCTTTGGAATTTCCAGATCGTGGCGTTGGGGCAGACGCAGTGGTCTGCCCCTACGCGGCCGCCCATGGCCTTAAAATGATGAATTTTCAAACTTCATCTTTTCTACCAAATCCTTGAAATACCTAGCGTCCCAAATGGATAAGGACCTATCGTCTGGAACAAAGCGAACCAAATCTTCTTTAATGCTAGAAAAGGAGACCGAATCTATTTTATTCTGAATAGCCTCAATGATTTGTTCCGCGCTAAATTGCTCCGTCTTCCAATCTCCAGAGTCTTTTGCCCTGCAAAAGAAATGACCAACATCCAAAGGAATCCCCTTTTTGATGTACCACTCAAAATCGTACCAGTCGCGGCCCTTCACCCTGTTGTTCCATTTTCGGTAAAGTAGGGCATGCAATTTCCCGGCGAACAAACACGGAGGGGTGAAGCACTTGACATAAAATGAAAAAGGCCGAATCAATAGTTTTTCTTCCGTCTTAAACCCTTGAGGTGGATTTCGGTCCACTTCAATTTTTATCTTGATCACCTTGTTTGATTTTAACCCCAATTGGGTTACAATATCCTCCAACACCAGTTCGTTCCAAAGTGTCTCTGTTTTCAAAAAGGCTGATTCAATGGCGGATTGCTTCTGCTTTTCCTGGATTTTCACCCGCATTCCCAATGCCTCAAATTCCGTTTGTAGGGCAGAAAAATAAGGCTCTAGGGTAAAGGATTCGTCGGCCTGCAAAAGCGAGAAATCCAAGTCTTCCGAAAACCGGTCCAAACCATAAAAAATACGTAGGGCTGTACCTCCATAAAATCCAGCTTTCTCAAAAAAGGCCGTCCTAAATAAGGCCGCCAATGCAACCTCTTGCATAATTTCTCGAAGCGCATTTAAAATCTGTTCCTCGTTCTTTGGTTTGTACTCTAAAATCCAGTCTTTAATCATAGGGCTTTAAGTGCTTCAATAAGCATGTTTAAACTGCATTTTTTGGGGGCATCTTCCAACCAAATTGACATGGCTTCCGTATCTAGTGTTTTCAATGCATAGGGATCGATGCGAAGGTCTTCGGTTAAAAAGCTCCTTGCCTGTTTTGCACTCCTCAGGTTTACTTTTGCCGTGAGAGCAATTTTGTCGCAGATGGCCTTCTCGGGCGATGCCAACAGCGCAAACTGACGGTCGGCTACTTCAACCCTTCGAATTCCAAACGCATAGTAAGGCAAGGAAAGTTGCTTGTAACTAAATCTTCCAATGGGTGTAGTGAATTTTTTCGAAGTGCGAACGGTTACCGAACTGACCTCAAACGTTCGCTCTGGAATTAATCCCCAAAAGGATAAGGCCGTTTCGAGCGACACGTAGCTGGGACCTCGAAGGTGGTTTGCAATGAGAAACGATGCCGGTAGGGGCAAATCGGTAGCCGGCCCTGGCACATACAAGCCTCGTCTCAACGAAATCAGGTGGCCACTTTTGAGCAGGGCGCTAATTTTATCGTTGGGACGCAGGTAATCCTTCAACACCTCCGATAAATTAGACCTTGTCAAAGGTGCGCTGCTGTGGTTTTTTATGCGTTGACTGAAATCCAATTGCCATATTTTCATACAATAATCGGTTTTTTTTCGATTAAGTGCAAGAAATACGACAAAAATCCAATTCATGCCCGTTTGCCTCGATACCCTTTTCGTCGCCGTCGGGGCAGGCCTTGCGTCTGCCCTTTAGGCCTTGCGCCTGCCCTCCCCTCCTCGTCCCTCGAGGCATGTAGCCCTTGCCACAACCTCCGGAGCTTAAAGGTCCGGATGGTTCCCGCTGTTAACTCGGGACGACCAACCGAAAGCCAATGCCGGTGTCGCTGCGGGAAGGTCCGTTGCCGAGTCGGGACGCAGAACGGCAATACCAGCCTTCGTAGCCGCCCCAGCTGCCCCCACGCAGAACCCGATTCGACCCCGATGAGGGGCCCTTAGGGTTGGTTTGGGCGCCGACAGAATAACTTCCGTACCAATCGCTGCACCATTCCCAAACATTCCCATGCATGTCGTGCAAGCCCCAGGCATTGGGGGCATAGGAGCCCACGGGCTTCGTTTGTTCAACCTCGTCATTAACATTAGCCTGACTGGAATTCAAAGAACTGCCTGTATTGAATGGTGTAGTAGTTCCTGCCCGGCAGGCAAATTCCCATTCCGCCTCGGTTGGCAGCCGGCAACCCATCCATTGGGCAAAAGCTGTGGCGTCTTCCCAGCTTACATTAATGACTGGCATGTTGCCCCGGCCCCAGGCATTATCGCCGGGTTTTTCCCGGCCCGTAGCATCGCAAAAGGTGTCGTATTGAGCAAAGGTTACCTCGTACTTGCTCATTTTAAACCCGCTTAAGCTTACCGAATGCTGGGGACCTTCGTCCCACCTATTTGTTTCATAACTTGGGCTGCCCATCGTAAAAGTGCCGGCGGGAATTGAAACCCATTCCACTGCGGGGCGGCCGGGCAATTGGCTGGCTTGTGTGCCACCGGGCGTGGCGGAAGAACCGCCCGGCAAGACCTTGAATTGGGCAATTATGCTTAACCGCCAGCCACTGGAGTGCTCCTCGGTGAAAACCCAAACTTTGGATATTTCGCGGATTAAACGGCCGCCCTGTTTGATGCGTTGGCTAAATAAATCCAAATTTTCACCTTGCACGATTTCATTTAGTTTGTCAAAACCTTCTGCTTCTTCGTAGGTTTTTTTCAATTGCTGAACCAACTGAAGCCCCTGAGCTCCAATTTCCTGAGGTAGGCTACGCTCGGTGGGCAATACAATATCATAGCGGGACAACAATTCACCCGATCTTATTTCCAAAAGCTCACCATACAAGGCGTCCAACTGCTGACTTAGCTTGACTCTAATTTTTTTTATGTCGCCAGAAATACTGCCCGTGGTACTTAAGCCAAACGCTTGCATCCGCTTAGTCAATTCGTTGCGCTTTTTGCTTAATTTAATTTTCAAATCCCCCAGTTCTTGCTCAATTGTGAAAACATCTGTTCCTGTTTTTTCTAAAAGTTGTTGCCGCTGCTTATCTGCATTTTGATTGGCCATTTTTACCAAATCCCCATTGCTTTGAATCAATTGTTCCAGTTCCTGAATCCAACTGGGATCGTAGGTATATAAGTCCTGCAAGCCGGCCGTATTTCGGCCCAACAAATCCAAGACAATGGCAGAGCTTTGAGACTTGTTGTCTCCTTTATACAGTGTTGATTTTTGCAAGGGATACACATCTACCAAGGCAAAATAAACAAAATGGGTCCGCTTAACAGATGGTTTTGAAAACAACATTTTTGAGACCCTCAACTCCCCTGCCACCCGATCTTGAATGTATTTTACAAAGGTTTGTGTCTGCTCGGTTCGAAAAGTTTCGGTAAGGGATTGAATAAAATGCCCGTTGATGTTTTCTACAGCTACAGGTGTTAGGGTTGATTTGGCTTTTTCTTGCAAACTGGCGTTGTCGTAAGCAAAAGGGTCTAAATCTTTAAGAACGCACAAATACATGCCCTGGGTGGGGATATTGCGAAGGTCTTCGGCCAATTTTTCCTTTTTTTCCTTGATTTTATCCTTATGAGCCTCCACCTGCTTTTCAAGGGCTTCGATGTCGGTCAAGTCAATGAGCTCGTTCCAAGCCAAGCTCCACGCTCCGTACTTGTTTTTCCATTTTAAAAATTCGGTATCAATGGAATTGTTGTGCCCCTGTATGCACCGCTTTAATTGATCTAATTCAGCAGAACTAAAGGTTTTTTTATGGGCAATAACCAATTCGGCAAGTTTGGCCTCAGAAATTTGCCCGGCTTCCAGCATTTGAGGGTTGGTTTCCAAGCAGGAACTTTGGCTAAAAAGTGCGGAGCTGAAAATCAGCAGAATAGAAATAACAAAGGCAAAACGTACCATGCAACGATAAATAAGCAAACAAATATAGAAAAATCGTTGGGGCAGACCGCTGCGCCTGCCCGTTCAAAAAGAGACGCAAAATGCTGCGTCTCTACGTTTCGTAGCCGTTTATGTATAGACAGCCCATGGGCTGTCTCCTTGACGCCCGACATATTTTTCATGAGGCTAAAAAAACAGCAAACCAGAGCGTTCTAAAACTATACTAACACCGGTTTGCCTTGGAGTTGTTCGCCCAAATGCCAAAAGCAGAAGGGACAGGATAATGGTTGGTTTAACAGCGGAAATCCATCCGGACCTTTAAGCTCGGGACGACCAACCGAAAGCCAATGTTGTTGTTGCGGTTGGAAGGTTCGTTGTTGTTGCGGTTCGCCGAGCGGCAATTCCTGCCGTTGTTGTTCCAGCTGCCCCCACGCAGAACCCGATTCGACCCCATAACCATTACCCTATTAAGTTTAATTGACAATTTAATTTTTGCCGAAACCCTGCAGAATCTGCATGCCTTGTAAAGGCGAGCAACGGTAAAACATGGCGCTGAAAGTCGGATTGACTCCACATTTCCTTTTTCAGTAGGAAAGTATAGCGTTTCAGTTTATCGGAATACCTTTTTTTACTCGCTTGTTTTAGGCGAATTGTGTGCGGGAATATACGGTAGCCACAAAACGGAAGGCCTTTGTCGGCCGAGTTCATGCAGGCTGGCTTCAAAAAAAGCCCGAGGTCTTCAATAAATTGAGAAAATAAGGCATTCCATTTCTTTAATTCGTTGACATCGTTTGACCATAAAACCATATCGTCCATGTACCGAACATAGGGGCGACAGCGTATTGTCTCTTTTAAATAATGGTCGGCAAGGCCTAAAAAATGATTGGCAAAATATTGGCTGGTTAAATTTCCGATGGGCACTCCATGTCCGCGTTGCACGCAATAACTGTCAATTATAGAATCAAAAATATCCAACAGTTTGCTTTCTTTAAACCTCCGTTGCAAGGCATGCTTCAATTCAGAATGTGGAATGCTGTCAAAATACTTGCGCACATCCAATTTCAAATAATACCTAAAGTGCTTTTGGTTTTGATGTGCTTGTGCTATGGCGGCATAGGTACCTTTGCCTTTGCGGCTCGCATAACTATGTTCTATTTGGAATGCCTCAAAGGAGCCGTGGCATACATTCATTAATGCATGGTGAAGTACGCGTTGCGAAAAGGGAGCTGCACAAATTTGACGCTCTTTAGGTTCGTACACACTGAAATAGGAATAATCACCCACAAGAGGCATTCCTGAAATGAGTTGGGCTCGAAGCTGGGCTAAATTTTCATCTAAATTTGCCCTGTATTGAACAACCTCTGTGCGATGTGTTTTGCCTTTCCTGGCCTTCCAAAAAGCCAATCTTAAGTTGTCGGGGTGCACAATTTGGGGTAGTAATCCCCCACTGCGTATCATGGAATCGTCGGTTTTTTTGTGGCAAAATAGCAGGCAAGCAGAGCTTCCCCATATTTTTCAACCTTCTTTTCTCCAATTCCAGCCACCCTTTTCAGATTTTCGGCATTCAGGTTATCCAAGCGAAGGATTCCTACCAATTCTTCATCGGTAAAAACAGCATAAGCAGGTACCGAATCGTCTTGAGCCAGTTTTTTTCGGCAGGCCCTTAAATCAGAGAAAACAGCAAATTCCTCGGCGTTCAACACCTGCTTGTAGTCCACCTTTTCTTTTGCCGGCCGGTTGGCAGAAAAGCCTAAGGGATCAACGACAGAACGGACACAAAAAGACCAATATGCTCCACCTTCGGTTTGAACCAGGCATTGTTCTACCTCCAAAACCCGGTTGGCCGATAGATATCGATTTAATTCGGCCATACCAGGACCTGAGTCAAAAACTGAAATGGTAAAAATGCGTATCTGCATAGCTAAAAATAAAAATTTTCCCGCTGCGCGGGAATTCCCCTTTTCAGGCAAGGGCTTTATGCTCCCTCGTCCCTCGGGGCATGTAGCCCTTGCCACAACCTCCGGAGGGTAAAGGTCCGGATGGTTCCCGCTGTTAACTCGGGACGACCAACCGAAAGCCAAGGCCGGTGCTGCGGTAGGAAGGTTCGTAGTCGTAGCGGTACGCCGAGCGGCAATACCTGCCGTAGCCGTACCAGCCGCCCCCACGCAGAACCCGATACGACCCCGATGAGGGGCCTTTAGGATTGGTTTGAGCGCCGCTGGAATAATCTCCGTACCAGTCGCTGCACCATTCCCAAACATTCCCATGCATGTCGTACAAGCCCCAGGCATTCGGAGCATAGGAGCCCACGGGCATTGTTTTTTGAAGGTATGTTCCCTTGCCGCAGGTGGAATAGGGATAATTTCCATCGTAATTGGCTTGGCTGCTGCCCAAACAGCTCCCCGTGTTGAAAGGGCTTGTGGTTCCTGCCCGGCAAGCGTATTCCCATTCCGCTTCGGTTGGCAGCCGGCAGCCCATCCAATCGGCAAAGGCGGTGGCGTCGTTCCAATCTACATTGATCACCGGGCGGTTGCCCCGGCCCCAGCCTTCATCGTTGGGTTTTTGCCGGCCCATAGCAGCGCAAAAGGCGTCGTACTGAGCAAAAGTTACCTCGTACTTGCTCATTTTAAACCCGCTTAAGCTTACCGAATGCTGGGGACCTTCGTCGCTTTCCCGGTCGGTTTCATAATCCGGGCTGCCCATCGTAAAGGTACCGGCGGGGATGCCCACCCACTCCATTCTCGGTCTTCCGTTTTTGGCCTCCCAAATCAAGCCCTCGGCAATTTCAACCATAAACACCACGTTGTCGCCCACCAACTCCGGTACTTCTTCAAGCACATTCCACACCATGCGCTTGTTGCCCGGTGCTATGCCTTTCCCTACGTCTCCGCTGACCTTTTGCAGCGGCTTTGAAAAGGTTTTTCCTCCGTCTTGGCTTAAATACAATAGAATTTCTTGGGGTTCGCTTGCCTCCAAAACGTATTCCACCACCAAGGTTTTGCCTTCTTGGCTCATTTCAACCCGGCTCACGCTTTGGGCTTTGGCCCAGGTTAAGGGCAAAAAAAGGAGTATAAATATCAAATGTTTCATTGCTGTTTCAAAGGAACGAATTTTTGGGAAAACGTGAATTTATTTACGTCGTCGCGGCAGGCGCTACAGCCCCAAAAAACAAAAAAGGGCTGCATTGCTGCAGCCCTTTCCATGTTTTGTGACCCCGAAGAGAGTCGAACTCCTAACCTTCTGATCCGTAGTCAGATGCTCTATCCAATTAAGCTACGGGGCCAAATTGACTGGGGCAAATATACGGCTGCAGATGAGTTTTACAAAAAACACGTAGATTTTATTTGAGAAACAAAAAGGAATTCTCTACATTTGTCCTCCATTAAAAAGAGTTCACATGTTGATTATCCCGATTAAAGAAGGCGAAAACATCGACCGCGCATTAAAGAAATTCAAGCGTAAGTTTGAAAAAACAGGCGGTTTAAAACAGCTGCGCAAACGGCAAGCCTTTATTAAGCCATCGGTTGAACGCCGCGACGAAATCACCAAAGCAGCTTACATCGAGCAATTGCGCCGTACAGAAACCAATATCTAAATGCAAAAATGCTGTTTCCGACCATGAGTGGCGGTTTGAATGGCATTTCGGCGTTTGTATTGCACCTTAAAACGGAACGGCGGTTTTCAGCCCACACCTTACGAGCTTACAGCAACGACCTGGAACATTTCCGGGTTTTTTTGTTTGGTTTAGAAGGAGCAGAAACCTGGAATGAGGTTGATTCCGACGAACTCCGTGCTTACCTGATTCATTTGCGGCATAGGCATTTGGCCAAGACTTCCATCAACCGAACCTTATCGACACTGAGGTCTTTTTTTAAATTTTTGAAGCGGCACAAACTCATTGGCATCGACCCTTCAAAAGACCTTAAGAATTTGAAAACCCCAAAAAGGCAACCCCATTTTCTAACCACCTCGCAGGCCAATTCTTTGCTTACCGATTTTAAACTGGAATCCGATTTCGATGGCCTCCGAGACAAATCCATGCTGGGGTGCTTTTTGTTTACCGGAATGCGGCGGGCCGAATTGGTTTCCATTAAAATTACCGATCTTTCTTTGGAATCTGGAAGCCTTAGGGTTATGGGAAAACGTCAAAAGGAGCGCTTGCTTCCACTCCACCCTATGCTTATCGACTGGCTTAAGGTCTATCTTGAGGCTAGAGCTTCCTTTTTGTTCAAGCATTCGGGGGCGGCACATGAAAACCACCTGTTTATTACCGACAAAGGCAAACCGTGTACGGGCGAATGGGTGTATCGGCAAACCAAAAAACACCTGAGCCGAATTACCCAAACCGATTACCGGGGGCCGCATTTGCTCAGGCATACTTTTGCCACCTGGCTGCTAAGCCAAGGAGCGGATATTTTGGCGGTGAAAGAAATGCTGGGGCATGCAGGACTTGCTGCCACCCAAGTGTACACCCACGTTAGCATAGAACGCTTAAAAGCCGCCTATAAGCTGGCTCACCCCCAAGGAAAACAAGGTTAAATTTTCAGAAACCCCTTTCATCTCTCCCAACTTTTGGGTAACTTGAAACCGCGGCTCAAACTCCCCTCTTTTCTTTCCCATACAACCTAAAATACCAGCCCTATGGACATCCGAATTCTTGCTCCCGGTTTAAACCTAAAAGAATCGCTCAAAGAAAGGGCCCTGACCAAAATGTCGAAATTCTCAGAGCGCATTCCTGATTTAGTGGCGGTCGAGGTTACCTTTAAGCGCACTCAAGACGTAGAAGCAGCCAAAAGTGCTGAAGTTCGGCTTCGCATTCCGGGCAACGATTTATTCGCTCAAAAAAAAGGGGACCGCTTTGAAACAGCGCTCGATGGCTGCATGGATGCCCTACGAAAACAATGGGAAAAACAAAAAGGAAGGTAGTCTTTAGCCCCGCTCTTAGTTGGAATACTTGGCGGCAATGCTCACTTTATAAACCAGGTTGTCAAAGGCACCCAAACCATAGGATTTCCAGCTTTCTGGCGGTTCGGCGGTGCAATGGGTAAAGGGCAACAGAATCATGCCTTGCTCGCCCGCTTTCATTTGCATCAATCCTTCAAAAAAAGCCACCGGAAACTGAGCAGAAGGGCCAATGCGCAATCCTTTTATTCCAGCGTCCGACCAATCGCCCTCCAAAGGCCGTCCTTCTAAAGTAAGCAAGAGGTACTTAAACCGAATGGAATCGCCGAATTGCAGCTCGCTTGCGGTCTCGTTGAAATGTTCTTTGAGTACGAATGGGGCCAATGGAATGCCCTCTAAATCAGGCCGGTAAAGCTGTATATAGGCTTTGAATTCATCCACCGCATATGCGGCTGCCCGTTGTTGCTTTTGTCGGTTTAGCTCGGCCAGCCCCTCGGCATTCCGAACCTCTAAAACCCGAAACCGCAACCGAACCAAACTGTCATTCAGAATTCCCCCCAATCCCAAGTTCTGAAACTCAGGAATGCTGTGAAAAGCCCTTGCCGTCCATTGAATGGCTCCTGTATCGCCGGCACTCAATTTAGGCAACACCGACATTAAATCGTTTGGATTGTTGGATTCCACCCGATGAACTTCCAAGGTAAATCCCGTTTTGGGTTCCAGAATTGAATCGGCAGAATTGGCTATCCAAACCGACATGCGGAGCCAGGCGACCGAATCGCCAGTTGGTCCCCCATCTAAATCGCTGTCAAAATGAATACCCACTTCGGGGCCCATTTTTTCAAAATCGGTGCCCCAAAAACACCCGTTGGAAATCAACAGTAAAAAAGCTGCACAAAGACGCATGGTCATGGTTGAATCTGGATTAATTTAACACGATACCCCACCGGGGTATAAGGCGGTATTTTTTCTAAATCGCCCAACAAGCCAAAGGCCAAATGCGAAGGAATCATCAACAGGCAGTCTTCTCCCAGCGCCATACTCAATAAGCCATCTTGCAGGCCCGATTCAATGGGATCGTAGGCCAATCTAAAAACCTCGGCACTGTCTTTAGAAGAAAAACAGGGCGTTCCATCAAGCAAGAAGGCTTGATATTGAACCGCTACCCAATCGCCGGGCTTGGGTTTTTCCTTTGAATTCCCCTTTGAAATCCGAACCAGATGCAAGCCTGTTCCTTTGGTTTCATAAGGTAGGTTTCGGCGTTCCAAGTACTTTTTAATGAGCCACTGCTCCTCTTGTATTTGCCGCTGATTAACCTGTACAAGCTCATCCTGCAGTTTTTCCTTAGAAACCACCGGTAAAACAGCCTCTTCTACGGCCGGTTCGGCGCAGCCCAAAAACAACAGAAGCAAAGCAACAGCTATTTTGAATTTCATTTCGGAAAAATCTCGGCAACTCGGTCCATCAAAAAACGCAGCGCCTCCTTGCTTTCAGCATCAAAGCGGCCGCCGGCAGCATATCGATGCCCACCGCCCTGAAAGTACTTTTCAGCAAAGGCATTTACCGCTATGTCTCGTTTAGAACGGAACGAAATCCGGGTTACGCCTGCTTCTTTTTCATGAAATAAAAATGCGGCCTTGTTGCCCTGAATGGCCAAGCCAAAATTCACCCAGCCTTCTGTTGCTCCTGGCTTAAGCCCCAAAGCCTGGCTCTCTTCAAAGGTGATTTCAATCCAGGCCAAAGGCAAAGTAGGATGCTGAACCAACTTGTCTTTTAAAACGAAGCCCCTCAATTTTAAAGCCGCCAACGATTCCTGTTCAAACAACCTGTCGGTTAAACTCCGGTAATCCAGGTTTGATTTCAACAACCTACCCGCCAATTCAAACGTATTCGGTGTGGTGGCATACTGAAAACGACCGGTATCGGTAAGTATTCCCGTCATCAAACAAAGGGCGGCATCGGAAGGGAAATCACCCTGCACCAAACCGGCAAGCAGCTCACAGGTTGAACTGGCCAAGGTGGTATGAAACAAGGCATCAAAGCCCTCCGGTTCCGGGTGGTGGTCTATGCACCAAATGGGACAGCTAAGCCCCTCTAAGGCCCGGTTTAAATCTTCTCCACACCGGCTGCGCCTTGAAAAATCGAGCAACACAACCAGGTCGGCACCGTGTAAAGGGCTATTGATTCCCTGCAATTCTGAACTTGTTGGAACCACAATGGACTTGCTGCCGGGCAAAAAATGCAGAAAATCAGGCAGGGGGTCGGGACTTATGGGCACAGAGGAAATGCCGTAATTCAGGCACAGCGCATGCCAGCCCAACAAACTTCCAATGGCATCTCCATCCGGTCGGCTGTGGCAAATGGCCACAACTTTTTCTTTGGCTGTTAAGGATTTCCAATCCAAGAGGGGCAATTCAGGTTTCAAATCAACAGGTTTATGTACTTTCGCACAAAATTAACAAAACCAAACGCAATGAGCGGAAACAGAACTTTTACCATGGTTAAACCCGATGCCGTAGCAAACGGACACATGGGCAACATTATTGCTGACATTACCGCTGCCGGATTTAAAGTGGTTGCAATGCGGTATTTGAAATTGAGTTCAGAACAGGCCGGGGCATTTTATGCCGTTCACAACGCACGTCCTTTTTATGGGGAATTGGTTTCCTACATGTCATCCGGTCCTATTGTGGCTGCTGTTCTTGAAAAAGAAAATGCGGTTGCTGACTTCCGGACCCTGATTGGCGCTACCGACCCCAGCAAGGCAGAAGCAGGTACCCTTCGAGCTAAATACGCCCAAAGCATAGCCGCCAATGCCGTTCATGGAAGCGATAGCGATGAAAATGCAGGGATTGAGGCTTCCTTCTTCTTCTCAAACCTTGAGGTGATTGCCTAATGGACATTCCAGTAGATCGGCTACCGAGCTATCTGGATTTTCTGTTGGAGCACCTAACTCCCCACAAGGCAGCCCTTTTCGCCGAAAAAGCCGCCCAACGAACCCGTAAAGCCACCGTGGTGCTTGAAAATTTGTTTCAAGCCCACAACGCCAGTGCCATTCTTCGAACCTGCGATTGTTTTGGTGTGCAAGACGTGTACATCATTGAAAAAAACAACCCGTTTAGCACTACCCACCAAATTTCGTTGGGAAGTAGCCGCTGGCTAACGCTGCATCGTTTTGACGGAGATCATGCGGTTGCAAACTGCTACGCGGCCTTACGAAAAGCTGGCTATTCTATTGTTGCAGCTACTCCCCACAAAATGGATGTAAACATTGAAGACTTGGAATGCGCTAAACCCATTGCGCTGGTTTTTGGAACAGAACTGCAGGGCCTAAGCCAAGAAGCCTTGCTGGGTGCCGACGCATACGTGAAAATCCCTATGGTTGGTTTTACCGAAAGCCTAAATGTAAGCGTCTCGGCGGCGGTATGCCTGCATCATTTAACATGGAAACTTAGGCAAAATTCCAATCAGCCCATGGGCCTTTCCGCCCAAGAACAATTGGAATTAAAAATTACCTGGGCCGAAAATTCTTCCCGCCGAAGTACGGAACTGCGGGAAGCATTCCTGCGCAAGGTAGAATGAGGTTCCTGGGAGGCAAACTCCCCTTTATCCAATACAAAAACTTTGGGAATGCGAGATTCAACCGCATTTAGGTTTACCAAAAACAGGGGGCTTAAAAACCAACATCCAACCAATATCCGCTGTGGGAGCGCAAATTCACCACCAAATCGCCTTCCAACAGCAAATACTGCCCCCGAATGCCCATTAAGGTGCCCGACCAAGAAAATGGGCGGTCCAACTTTAGGGTTTGAGGTTTTGTAGGATAGGCCAAAACAGGGTATTCAAACCGATGCAGCTCCCAATCCTCCTCGGGTATTAAATACGATTGAAGAGATGGCGGCAGAGCCTTCAAAACCGTAGGCAAATGCGCATTGAATTGAATGCGGGCATCGTCTTCGCCTTTGAGCATTTTATCGCGGGGCGTTTTGTCGCTAAAAACAGATTTCAAAGCTACTTCAATGCGGCCCGCCAAAGCTCGGTATGGAGTGGCAGCAATAGCCACTGCACTCAGAGCGCCCTGGTCAATCCACCGGGTAGGCCGCTGAAGCGTCCGAGTAACGCCAACCTTCACATTCGAGGTGGCAGCCAAATACACAAAATGCGGTTGAGCATGCTGTTCAAATTCAAACCGAGCATCGCGGCCTATGCCCAAATGGCCGCGGCACAATTCTGGCCGCAAAATGCAGTCGGAAGACTCTGGGCTGGTTTGATGGCATAAATAGCAAAAGCCCTGAGAAAAAATACGGTCGGTACGGCCGCAATTCAAACATTCTGTATCGCCATGGTATTGCAAGTGAATCCGGTTGCCCAACATAGCGGTTAAATCGATTCGGGCACCGCCCTGAGCCGAAACCAATGAATAGGAAATCGGGGAAGCCTCTTTAACCTCCATTTTTTGAAGAAGAAATCGGGAATTTTGCATGGTTTAAAGGTAAGTAATGCCCTTTGGATTCGGCGAAGCTAAAACTGAATTTGGAACAACCAAGGCCCCACACCCGAAGCACAGCCATAAAACCCAAACCCCAGAACACGGTAAATTATAGCGCAAAGCCCTACCTTTAAGCCATGATTCGAGTTGTCATTACCTTAACCCTTTTAATTCTTGGCATGGCATTGCAAGGACAATACACCGCTTATCCGGTGGGCCGGGTGGCCAACCACATGTTCTTTAGTAAACAGCATGGGCCGGTGTTTGAACCCGGTTTTAAAGCCTATAACCCCGATAAGGAAAGCATAGAATTTTTGAAAAAACACAAAAAACAACTCAGCTTTAAATGCGTATTGGGTTTTTGGTGCGGCGATTCGAAAGAACATGTCCCTGCATTTTTAAAAATCATGAAAGAGATGGGCATGGACGAAGAAGGATACCGAATGTATGGGGTGGACGAGAACAAGCAGGCAGCCTTTGAAGGGTTTAATGCTTTGCGGATTGAATTTGTTCCAACGGTTATTGTGTACTACAACAAACAGGAAATTGGACGTTGGGTGGAATCGCCCAAAGAAACCCTTGAACAAGATTTACTGCGGATTCTTCAAACCTTTTTGGATAAATGAAAGGCATTAACCCAGATTTTCAAAGGCCCGGAGGCCCAGCTGCTCCCGATTCGGTGGAAGCTTGGATGGACTCCATTCAAAATCAGGGAATCTCTGGACTTTCTAGGGCAATAAGTCTGCTTGAAAACAAAAAACCAGAAGCCCGAAATACGGCCATGCAGGTGTTGCAAGCCAGCATGCCCTTTGCAGGGAACAGCAAGCGCATCGCCATTACCGGAATTCCCGGGGCAGGTAAATCAACCTTCATTGAGGCCATTGGCACATACTATGCCTCAAAAAACGTACGCATCGCCATTCTAACCGTAGATCCTAGTTCACAAAGAACGGGAGGCAGCATTTTAGGCGATAAAACCCGAATGGAAAACCTATCTAGGCTCCCCAATGTTTTTATTCGCCCATCGGCCTCAGAAGGGACCTTGGGCGGGGTGGCCGCCCATACCCGCGAGGCCATTTATCTGTGCGAGGCGGCAGGCTACGATTTAATCCTGATTGAAACGGTTGGAGTTGGCCAATCGGAAGTGGCCGTACATTCCATGGCCGATGCGTTGATCCTGATAACCATACCCGGAGCCGGAGACGAACTTCAAGGAATAAAACGGGGCATTATGGAAATGGCCGACTGCATTGTTGTGAACAAAGCAGAACCTCCCAACCAAGAAAAAGCAAATCATGCCGCAAACGAACTAAGAAACGCCCTGCACGTTTTCCCTCCGCACCCATATGGAATGCAAGTCCAAGTCAGGTTGGCATCCGCTAAAACGGGAATGGGCATTGAAGAAACCGCAGATTGCATTCTTGAACTCATTGCAAAGGCCCAAAGCCAAGGAACCTTTGAAAAACGCAGAACCGAGCAAACCGCATATTGGCTGACGGAAGCCTTGCACCAACGTGTAATGCAAGGAATAATGGAAAGCAAATCTGCCTCCGAACAATGGAACACCCTTAAATTAAAAGCAGAAAAAGGCGAAATCAATCCCTTTGTTGCAGCCCAAACATTCTGGGACTTATTCCGCAGGAACATACAGTAAAAAAAAAGGGCCCGAAGGCCCTTCAACATAAAATCGTTCCTTTATTGTTCCCACATATCGTGCTCGAACAAAAAGATTTGTTCTTTGATCTCTTCACCCACCAACAGCGCATCCAAACCCGTGGTGTAATCGGCGATGTACCGGTCGTGTACGTTATCTACCTTTAAAATACGCGAAGAGAACATCCGCTTCATGAACAAATCGTCGAAGGTTATGCGCTGTGCGTAGTTCTTGGTGTTGTACACTTCTTCGCGGGACATCACATGACGGGCCTGAGGAAAATAAATCCAAGCCATACCCACCATGCCTTCGAAATCGCCTGTAGAAGCGTTAAACTGCTGCATCATAGGAAGCATTCCAATAATCCGGCATTCCATAACGGAACGTTGACGGTCAAAAAACCAATCTTCTTTCAAACGCACGGCTTTCACCGCATCGGGTTTAAAAGGTTCATCGATGATTTTCTGAACAGGTTCGTAAGGGGGTTCGGGAGAAGGCACCCATTGGGTATCGCGGCGCGTTCCAATTTTAGCGAAATCCGAGGTAGTCAATTGGACTTTAAAATCGTCGTTCTCCGAATTAAAAGGAGTAACGATTAAATCCGTTAAAATACCTGTACGCATAATCTCAATGTAGTTTTTACGTCCATTGGTAGGCGTTAAGGGATAGAAAAAAACCTGATTCACTTTTTCCCGAAAATCAATTTCACGCCAAACTCTCCAGGCTTCTGTTACATCCGATTCCCGCATGTGGGGATAGGGAACAACCCGACGGTTGTTTCCATGAATTTTATCGTAAAATCCATCGCGGGGTTCCAGGGTAACACCTCCTGTGCCGTCGTTTTGAGCAAAGGCATTGAGGCTAAGGAGACCTAAAGAAAGAAGTAAAACCAATGTTCTCATGGGAGTAAATTATTGGATTTTGAATACACCGTCCACTTTACGGCGCTCGCCAGAAGGCAATTGTATAACAACATCAGAAAAGAAAACCTTTTCTCCCCGACGCATAGAACGAATTTTGCCTTGCAAATCGCCGGGGATTTGATTTCCAGAAACTTCGCGTTTCTGAAGCAAACCACCTTGGCCTGTGTACGACATTTCAAAGCTTAAAATGCGGGAATACACTTCAAAGTCAAAGTTTTCCATTTCAGGGATAAGAGGCGACGCGGCACCTAAACCTGCAGCCACCAATTCTCCAGAGCGTTTACCACCCCATTTAAGAACGGGAGTAGGAATTTGTTTCACTCGGAATTCTTGGGCCCCCATAGAAATGGTGCGTCCATCTTCGGTTTTCACTGAAACATTGATTTTTGCAGCACCAATGTTGTTCGCCTTAACAACATAATTGCCGTTTGCTCCAGAAACAGAAATAGGTCCAGAACCCGAAACAATCAATTGAGAGGGCGGATACCCCGGTACTGAAACAGAAACCGGATTGTCTAATCCTTTATAGAAAACGTTCATTTTAGTGGCAGCAACCGAAGCCATGGGAGGGGCAACGGTGTATTTGGTTTGAAAGGGATAAGGTATTTTTTTACCGGTGGCCTTTTCAATCAAATTAATAACTCCCGCGAAGGTACGCTCGCCGGTGCCGGATGCGGCAATTTGAATCCGACCTACACCATTCACAATTTTAGAGGTATCTAAAACAGTTCCGCCAGGCACATTTCCCGTGGTCGTATCAACAGAACCACCCGTAATGATTTCAGGCTTCATGGCTGTATTGTAGGCAGCCAAAAACACATCGGCTTCAAAATTAGAACCCGAAACAACAAACGTTGATTTGGGAACTACCTGAGCACGAACCGCATCAAACTTAACCGCATCGGCCGAAATTTGATCCCAAATAAACTTAAGAACCTCGGCTTCAGAACTGCGTACAATGTTCTCCCACTTACTGATTTCAAGCAAGGCAGCCGATAAAGGAAGGTGGTAGAAATACTTCATCTCCCAGGTAGTCAACCGATGTTTGGTTACCGTCTCGCTTTTGGGGTCTGGATCGTTCAAATCAATGATCTCCAAAGATTTTACAATGGTCCCATTGTTCTTGGTCATTTCCAACAGCTCCTTTTTAAAAGCAGCCAAATCCTTCTTCAACTGTCCTGCTTTTCCCTGATTTCCAGGTGCTTCTCCAGTACCAAAGAAATTGGTTGGCATGTCGTAATCGTCCTTTTTATTTACATCAAAGGGATTCTCTGCTAATTTCTTCGCACCGGCTTCATCTACTCCTTCCACATTCATTAGAAGGTCTAGTTTGAGTCGGTTCAATTTGCTTAACATAGCTACAGTTGCCTTACCCAATTCCGTAGCCTGAGCGTCTGCACGCTTGTACTTTTCATCCTTGGGGTTCAACAAAACTTGATTCGCAAGCTCATTGTAGGTTCCTTTGTTTTTGGAAGCCATAATTTGCTCTTGTTGCATAAGAGATATGTTGGCCTTAACAAAGGCATCCAACACTTCTTTAGATACGTTCAAGGCCAAAAGGGCTGTTAACACGAGGTACATCATGTTAATCATCTTCTGCCTTGGACTCGCGTTACCACCTCCCATTGTAAATAGTCTTAAAGATTAATGTTTAATTTGGAAATTAAGCCCGGTTCATGTTCATCGCAGCCAACATGTTGCCATAAACGGTGTTCAGGTTGCTTAGATTGTTGCTCAAGGTGTGGATTTCAGTCTTGTAGCGTTTGGTGTCTTCAAGCGAAGAATCCAAGTTGCTCAGCAATTCAGCGATGTTGGAATAGGCTTTTGCCGAAGATTCAACATACTCGCGGCTGCCTTGGATTTGCAATTCGTACACGCTGTTAAGCACTTCCAAGTTTTTGCTTACGCGTTGCAGTTGCTCGCCATAAGAAGAACCATCGGCAGAAGACAAACCGGTGAGTGCATCGGCGGCTTTGATGTAGCTGTCGGACAATTCACTAACGGTGGTAGAAGCACGCTTCACATTGTTCACATAGTCGGAAGTAGCGGCACCGGCATCGCCCATATCGGCTAATTTAGAGGTTGACTCACTTAAGCGGCGCATTCCGCTGCCCAAGCTTTCAATCAATTCAGGACCAATTTTGGCTTCTTCCAACATCTTATCAAGTTCTTGGCTAAGACCATCTCCGCCCTTTTTCGCCTTGTGGTCTCCAGATCCTGAGTGGTCGTCTCCTTCGCCGGCATGCATTGCCAACTCGGGATAAACCAAGGTCCAATCCAATTCGTGGTGGGGTGGTTCAAAAGCTGAAATCGCAAAAATGATGGCCTCGGTGGTGAGACCTCCTACAATCATGACGCTTGCTCCGGGCCAGTGCATAATTTTAAACATGGCACCCAGAATTACAATAGCGGCACCGAACCCGTATACGAAGTTCATTACTACTTTTCCCTTTTCGGATTGAAGGAACTTATTCATTTTGTTTGGTTTTTGGTTTTAGGTGAATGAAAGGTTAAAGATTAGAGTTAAATGTTATTCAGAATCTGCTTTATCGCGACCCATAAAGGTTTGAACGCAACGGAAACCAATGTAGCTTTTGGCGGTGTCTTCATATTCGAAGGCACGTGTAGAAACTTGAAGGTAGAAACCTACATCTTTCCAGCTTCCGCCGCGCACCACTTTTCGTTTTAGTGCTGGGGGGTCGTTGTCTTGAGTGTTGTACATCAAATCGGGGTTCAGGTCGTGCGACCAGTTGTACCCTGCCTCTTCAAAAGCACCGGAAGTCCATTCAGCCACGTTGCCGGCCATGCAATACAATCCAAAATCGTTGGGGTTGTAGGAATCAACAGGCACGGTATGAAAACCACCATCGTCGATGTAACTGCCGCGCATGGGTTTAAAGTTGCCTAAGAAACAACCGCGGCTGTTCCGAATGTAGTTAGAGCCCCAAGGGTAGGCGGCCAAATCCCGACCACCGCGTGCTGCATATTCCCATTCTGCCTCGGTAGGCAAGCGGAAATCGTGCACGGGGAAATCGCCCGAGGCAACCAAGAAATTGTTCATGTATTCGGTTCTCCAATTGCAGAAAGCCATGGCTTGCTTCCAATCTACTCCCACCACCGGATAGTTGTCGTACGCGGGGTGCCAAAAGTACATTTTAGACAAAGGCTCATTGTAGCTGTAAGAGAAGTCGGCAACCCAAACCAAGGTATCTGGGTAAATGCGTACTTTTTCTTGGTGCAAAAATTGCTTGCGGTCGGCCATTGGGGTCGTAACATCGTCAGAATTTCTGCGGTACTTGTACTTTGCCGCCTCCTGAAGGTCAATCCACCAATATGTATAAACGAGTTTATCTACATTGATTTCGCGTTTGCGGAAATACCGTTGGTCTTCTACGTAATACAATTCTTCAAGAACTTGACGGAACTCTGGATCGTCCCAATAAATTTTGTCTTTCCAAACCAGGATGGGGGGATCCAGAACTTCTTCGAATCCATTTTCCATGATGTGGTAATCCTCATCAACCCCTTCAGCAATCAGACGACGTGCCAATGAATCGCGTACATAGTACACAAATTGGCGGTATTCGTTGTTGCTGATTTCGGTTTGGTCCATGTACATGGCTTGTACAGAAACCGTTTTGGCTGGAGCGTAAAAGGAACGCGGCACATCCTGGTCGCTGGAACCCATGTTGTAACTTCCCATGGGCATGTAAATCATACCGAAGGGGTCGGCTTGGTACCATTTAGGTCTGCCTTGCACTCCGATCAACTGTCCGTTGTCGGAATTGGCACACCCGAATAGGAGCATACCAATAAAAGCGATTAGCAAAGAGTATCTCATGGGCGGGAGTATTTTAGGGGGAAGTCCTTTCATCCGGAAACGGAAACGCGTAGAAATTTAGTATGCGAAGGTATAAGGATTTATTTAAATACAGGCTTAACTGGGTCGCGGGTATCGGTAAAACGCACAGAATAACCTGGAATTATATCTTTAACCGGCTTTAAGTCAATGCAATAGCGTATTGAAATTTCATGCGAGCCGCTGTTGTACGAACTTAGCCGAGAGGTATTTATATCGTAAGAATACCCAATTTGAAGGGAACGCAGGGAAGGGCGAATGATGCCAAGGTCGGCACCGATGTTGATGGCAATGGCATCTTCTAAGCGGTAGGTTAAGCCCCCCCAAACGAATTTGCGCCAAATGGCGTTTACGTTTACGTCGAAGGTCGCAGTAGCAAAATCTGTTTTAATCAACACATTAGGATTGAAATCCCAATCGGGGTGGAAAGGTTCTTCAAAGGTGTACCCCCCCATGGCAAACAAATGCCGGGCTTGAGCAATGTTAATGTCGGCAAAACGCATACCTGCCAAATGCAAGGCAGAAACACCGGCATAGAAATTCGAACCGTAGTAATACACCCCTACTCCGGCTTCCATAACCATGTTGGTGTTGTTGTTCAAGCTTTGGATGCTGGGTTCAGGAATTCCTGTGGGGTAAATCCAGTTGTTGTTTTTGATTCCTTTGCTGGTAACGCCCAAATCCAAACCGGCCCGCAGATAACCGGGGCCAATCATTTGGGGAGAGCGCCAGTTGGCGGCAAGGCGAAAGGAATAATTTTCTTCGTAGCCAATAAAATCACCGAGGGCGGTCAAGCCGATTCCAAAATTTTGTCCGCCCAACCGAATGGGGGCATCGCCTGAAAACAGAAAACTGCTTGGGGCACCTTCAAGTCCTACCCATTGGCTGCGAAACAAGCCTGTAAAGCAGAGCAGGTCTTTGCTTCCTGCATAGGCTGGATTCATGACCAATTTATTGTAAAAAAACTGAGTAAACTGAGGGTCTTGTTGTGCTTGCATGCGCGACATGAGGCCAACAAGAAACAGGAATACAACCGCAATTTTTTTCATAGGCTGATTAAAATATGTCAAATTTGACAAAACGTTCAAGTTGTAAAGGTATAGAATTTTTTTTGTTAAAAATGCAAATTTGAGTGTTATGCATTTGAAGATGCATCAAATTTCGGGCATTTAAAGGTGTTTTAATCGTTTAATTTTTGAAAGCGGCGCAACCAGCGTTGGGGTAGTTCTTCAGTGGTTGCTTGAATGTAGTCTTCTTGTCCACAGGGCACTAAATACTCTTCGTCTTTAAAATGCTGGCTCCACTGCCCCTTAATGGGCACGCCCATCCACCAGGCGTCGGTCAGGGTATTTTTATAAAAGTGCAGGCCCATGCCAACGTCGTCTCGTTCTACGGTAAACCGAATGTAGGGGGGCTTATCTACTTGCAAGGTTTCGGGTTTTCGGATGTGTACACCTTCAATCAAATGCCACAACACCTGTGCCGCCAATTGAATTTCGAGTCCATCAGGTTTTGGGTTTGGGGCCAATCCCGACAAGCAAAATCCGCGCAATTTGTGGCTTAGTCCGGCATACCGGGCCAAACGGCATACCTCATCTGCAGAAAAACCGTTGGGAGAAGCCAGCAGGGTGTTGGGTGCATCGGCTGCCTTTACGGCGCCCATATTCAGGTTTACCAGATGGGCATCGCGCAGCAGGGGTTCGCACAGCCGCATATTTTCACGTGCTTCGCCCAACCGGAGTAAATCGAAATGAAAATCGTTAAACAGGTGTAGGTAATCGGGTGCATTGAAATAGGTTTGATATCCCAAAATGCAGTAGTGAAATAGCAGTTGGTTTTTTTCGCCTAGGATGCGTCCCAGCACGTTATCGGGCTCCAGATTTTCGGCCGTCAGGGATTGAAAAGGCAAACGGGGCGTAATGTCTAGAAAATTCGCGTATTGACCGGCCAGGGTAAAAGAACGGTACAGGGCAAAGCCGAGTTCGGCTCCCCCGCCCAACAATACGGGCAAAGCACCCCGTTCAAGAATGCTGCGAAACAGGCGTCCCAAAGAAAGGCAGGTTTCTTCTACGTTGCTTCGGATTCCAAAATTGCCCAAATCGGCAATGTGCAGCGCATGGTCGCCCCGGTGTAGGTCAAAGAGTTGTTCGCGTACTGCATCGGGTACGGTGGTCATGGATGCCGACAAATCGGCGGCATCGTAGCCGCAACCCACCAGAACAAGGCTGTATTTGTGTTGGTCTAAATCAGGGAAATCCGATTTGCCGGTAAAACAGCGAATGTGGTTTCCCAATTGGCTTGGCAAATACTCGGTGGCCTGAATCTGGGTTGATACGGGGCCAAAAAATTCCTCCCAACTGCTCCAATCTGCAGGAATCTGACTCATAGGTGCTTATTTTTTGGCAGTTCGGCCTTTCTTTTTGCTGCCTCCTTGGGCTTTGTGCAAGTCTAGGCAGTCCTGCAGGCTGAGCTGCTCGGGTGTTTTTCCTTTTGGAATCTTGACATTGTCTTTTCCAACCACAATATAGGGTCCCCAGCGGCCGTTTAGAATTTGGACTTCGGTATTTTCTTCAAATACCTTAATCCGCTTGTTTGCATCGGCTTCGCGTTTGGTGTGAATCAAGGCAATGGCATCCTCTAAATTGAGTGCTAGGGGGTCTTGTTCTTTGGGAATTGAAACGAATTGGCTGTTGTGGCGTACATAAGGGCCAAAACGGCCTTGTCCTACCACCACTGTTTTTTCTTCAAAGTCGCCCAAAGTTCGGGGCAATTTGAACAAACTTAGGGCCTCATCCAGGCTTATGGTTTGAATGCTCTGTTCTTTTTGCAGGGAAGAAAAGCGGGGTTTATCTTCGTCTTCGGCTTCTCCAATTTGAATCATAGGTCCATACCGGCCTACCAAGGCAAACACGGGTTTTCCGCTTTGGGGGTCTATGCCGAGTTGCCGTTTTCCGGAGGCTTTTCCTACAATGGATTCTGTGTTTTTTACGGCCTGGTGAAAAGGGCCATAAAAATCCTCTATCATTTTACTCCACTGGCTGTGGCCTTCGGCTATTTCATCGAATTGTTTTTCAATTTTAGCGGTAAAGTGAAAATCCAGAATTCCTGCAAAATGCGCAACCAAAAAATCGTTGGTTACCATTCCAATATCGGTAGGAAACAGCTTGCCTTTATCGGCTCCGGTCCGTTCGGTGGCGGTTGTTTTTTTCAATTCTTTCCCTTGCAATTTCAACACAGTGTATTTCCGTTCCACGCCTTCCCGTTCGGCTTTTTCCACATAACCGCGGCCTTGAATCACCGAAATGGTTGGAGCATAGGTTGAAGGCCGCCCAATGCCCAATTCTTCCATTTTTTTTACCAGAGCGGCTTCAGAAAAGCGCGAAGGGGGCTGGGTAAACCGTTCGGTGGCTAAAATTTCTTTGATGGTAACGGGTTCGCCGGTTTTCATGGCGGGCAAGAGCTGTTCGGCCTGATCGAGTTCTTCGTCCTCCTCGTCTTCGTCTTTGCTTTCCATGTATAAGGTCAAAAACCCTTTAAAGGTGATAACCTCTCCTCTGGCCACAAAATGCTGAGGATGTATTTCGTTGGATTCTAATTTTACGGTGGTTTTTTCGAGCTTGGCATCGGCCATTTGCGAGGCCAATGCGCGTTTTCGGATCAACTCGTAGAGCTTTTTTTCAGAGGCATCTTCGCCCGCAGATTCCAAGGTAAAATCGGTTGGACGTATGCTTTCGTGAGCTTCTTGGGCTCCTTTGGCCTTGTTTGAAAAGTTGCGTTCCTTGTGGTATTCTGCACCAAAGATTTGTTCTACTGCTTGGCGTGCGGCATCGCGGGCAAAATCCGATAGGTTTACCGAATCGGTACGCATGTAGGTTATTTTTCCATTTTCGTACAGTTTTTGAGCCACCGACATGGTTCGAGCCACCGAAAAGCCAAGTTTTCGGGCTGCTTCTTGTTGCAAGGTCGAGGTGGTAAACGGGGCCGATGGTGTGCGTTTCAAGGGCTTCACCTCGACTGCACCAACGGTTAACTGGGCTGATTTTAATTTTTCGAGCAAGGCCTGGGCTTCCAATTCGGTTGAAAGTCGGTTGGGCAGTTCGGCTTTAAAGGACTTGCCCCGGGCATCGGCAAATTTGCCTTGCACCTTAAAAAAGGCCGACACCTCAAACTGTTCCCGTTCGCGTTCCCGGTCGGCAATCAAACGTACGGCCACCGATTGAACTCGGCCGGCAGACAAGCTGGGCTTTACTTTTTTCCACAGCACGGGACTCAGTTCGTAGCCCACCAATCGGTCAAGCACCCGGCGGGCAACTTGGGCATCCACCAGCCTGTAATCAATGCCTCTAGGCGATTCAATGGCCTTTAAAATAGCAGATTTGGTGATTTCATTAAACACAATCCGGTGGGTTTTTGCCTCGTCCAGTTCCAGTGTTTTCAACAAATGCCAAGCAATGGCTTCTCCTTCTCGGTCTTCGTCCGAGGCCAGCCAGACGCGTTCAGCGGCAGCGGCCAATTTTTTAAGCTCGGCAATCAAAGGCTTTTTCTTGGCATCGACCTCGTATTTTGGCTCAAATCCATGTTCAATATCCACAGCAAGCCCCTTAGAGGGCAAGTCGCGAATATGACCCATTGAGGACTTTACCACAAAGTCTTTACCCAGATAATTTTCGATGGTTTTCGCTTTTGCGGGAGACTCAACAATGACCAGGTTTTTTGCCATACTTAATTATTACTCATGAACGCTATGGGCACAAAGAAAAGAAAATTAAAGTTCAAGAGGCAGGAAAACATTGGATTTAACGGAAAGTCAATTTAGAAAGTGCGTGTAAAAAGGGAGATAAAACGGGGAGTTTTGATGGGAGATTATGGGTGCGGCTGCCGGGCTTTCACCGGTAGTCCGCAGTCCATGCTGGGCCGGGCAAGGGGCAAAAGTAGCTCCTCGCGTCGCTCTTTTGCTCCCAGCCCGGCAGCCAGCATGGCCTTTGCGTGCTACCCGGTTCAATCCCTGCCGCAGTCGTAAATCGGCCGTTAAATTTCGATTAAATTGAGTTGCAGCTTAGGCTGGCATGCAGCAGGCCAACGGATGCGGATGCGGCCCGGATAGAGCAAGGTAGCGCGCAAGGGGGCAAAAGCGGGCTGCGTGCGCGTGCATGGCGACCTTGGGAGCCCATGCAAAGCCACTGCAGCCGGCTTTTGCCAACGCGTACTACCTGCGATAGCCGGAAGGCCGCCCTAAAAAAAAATTATAAAAAACCCAGTTCCAATTGGGCCTCTTCGCTCATCATGTCTTTGTCCCAAGGCGGTTCGAAGGTCAATTTAACCCGTACGGTTTCTACGCCCTCGATGGTTTTGACTTTTTGCTCAATTTCAACCGGTATTTCTTCGGCCGAGGGGCAGTTGGGCGATGTCAAGGTCATTAAAATGCAGACCTCTTTGTGGTCGGGGCTAACATCGATTTGATAAATTAGGCCCAATTCGTACACATCGACCGGTATTTCAGGGTCAAATACGGTTTTGATTTTTTCGATTACCCTATCTTCCATATTCCTGATTTTAAGCGTTTTGGTAGGCAATAGCCGTACTTTTCAGGGTATTAAGCATAGAAAAAAGTCCATTGCTTCGGGTGGGCGACAGGTGCTGGCTAAGACCGATTCGCCCAATAAAATCGGGTTGAAAAGCCAGAATATCGGCGGCACTCTGCCCCGAATACACCTTTAACAACATGGCTATAAGGCCTTTAACGATGAGGGCCTCAGAGGCTGCAAAAAATTCAATTTTGCCGTTCTGAAAGGCGTGGTCTAGCCAAACCCGAGATTGACAACCGGGAATCAGCATGCTGTCGGCTTGCAACCGGCCTTCGGGCCATTTCAAGTCGCGCCCTAAATCCATGAGGTACTCGTATTTTTCTTCCCAAGAATCAAACAGGGCGAAGTCGGCCTCTAATAAATGCGCCGTGTTGTGCATGGTCGAGTTCATCGCAGCAGGTGAATGGTTTTTCGCAAAGCAAGTAAAAAGCGTTGAATTTCCTCTTCGGTGTTGTAAAATGCGAGCGAGGCACGGACGGTTCCAGGGATTCCGAATCGGTCCATAAGGGGTTGGCAGCAGTGGTGCCCCGTTCGAACAGCTACCTTTTGATTGTCGAGCAAAACGCCTACATCGAGCGGGTGATGCCCTTTGAGCAAGAAAGAGACGACCGACACGCTATCGGGGGCGGTACCAATGAGTTGAATTTGGGGGAAATCGGCTTTTAGTTGGCTGCGCAGGCTGTGAGAAAGCTGCCGTTCCCGTTCTTCGATGTGGCCCAATCCGATGTTGGAGAGGTAATCGAGCACAGCGGCAAAAGCAATGGCGCCCAAGATGTGGGGGGTTCCGGCTTCAAACCGAAAAGGCAAGCCTTGAAAGGTTGTTTTTTCGAACGAAACGCGGTCAATCATATCGCCTCCCCCTCGGTAAGGCGGGAGGTTTTCGAACAAAGCACGCTTGCCGTACAAAACGCCCAATCCCGTTGGGCCGCACATTTTATGTGCCGAAAAAACCATAAAATCGCAATCTATGGCTTGCACGTCCAGGGGCATGTGGGGGGCGGCTTGCGCGGCATCGACCAAAACTGGAATGCCGTAGGCATGCGCTTTTTGAACGATGTAAGGAATTGGATTTACCGTTCCTAAGCTGTTGGATACCCAAACCAAGCTCAGCAGTTTTGTTTTTGGACCCATTAGGGCATCTAAGCTTTCCAGATTTAGGCTGCCGTTGTCGAGCACAGGAATTGCTTTGATGACGGCGCCTTTTCGCTGGGCCATGAGTTGCCAAGGCACAATGTTGGCATGGTGCTCCATGCCCGACAACAGGATTTCATCGCCGGGCTGAATGTGGGCTTCGCCAAAGGAAAAAGCGATGGTATTGATGGAGTCGGTGGCACCGCTGGTAAAAACCACTTCGGCCTCGTCGGCGGCATTGATGAAACGAGCCACGGTTTTTCGGGCCGCTTCGTATTGATCGGTGGCTTTTTGGCTTAGAGAATGCACCCCTCGATGCACGTTTGCATAGCTATGGCTCAGCATTTCTTCCATGGCTTGCAGCATAACCTTGGGTTTTTGGCTGCTGGCGGCGTTGTCAAAATAAATCAAATCCTGGCCGGCAATCAAGGGGAAATCGGCTCGAATGCCCGCCCAATCTATGAGGGGCGGGGGGCTAAATCGAGGAGCAAGGGGGGCACTCATGTTACTGAAGAGATTTGGCAATTTCGCTGCGAAGGGCGGCTTGTAGGTCCGGATGAAAGGCCTGAAGGCAGTCCTCAATAAAGGCATCAATAAGCAAGCGTTTTGCGGCGGGTTTTGGAATGCCCCGGGCTTGCAAATAAAACAAGGCTTGTTCATCAAGACTTCCGGTGGTAGCACCGTGGGTGCATTTTACATCGTCGGCATAGATTTCGAGCACAGGTCGGTGGTAGGTACGTCCGCCCTCTTCTAAAACCATGGCCGCAGAGTGTTGATAGGCTTGGGTTTTTTGAGCGTCCAGGGCCACATGAATTTTACCGGTAAACGAAGACATACCTGAATTCAAAGCGAGTTGTCGGATGTTTTGATGGCTTTCGGCATGTGGACTTTGGTGAACCATATTTACCCAGCTGTGCAATTGGTCGCCCGGCTTGGCAAATTGCAAAGAGGCCATGCTTGCCACCGATTGGGGGCCGCACAAATGCGCCTGCACCGCGTGCCGTTGGGCGGAACCGCCTTGCAGGTATTGTGCCAACTTAAATTGGGCAGCATTGGCCAGGAGCACTTCAAGGTGGCTCATAACAAACGCCGCATCAGAACCTGAAAGGTCGCGGTGTAGAGACACATTGGCCGAGTCTTCCAATCCAACATAGATAAAAGAGAAACCGGAGGATTGAGCCTCCTTGGGCAAAATGAGGTTTATATGGGCCCCAGCCTGCACCAGCACCAGCAAGGCATCGGCGGTTTGGTTTGGCTGCTTTATTGAAGGCAAAAGAGCGATGTCGGGGTGGGGCACGTCAGAGGCGGGAATCCACAGCACCGTTGCTTCGGAGTTGATTGCCGGCAGAAACCGAGTTGCCATTCCGTCAAAATGGGCCACCTGAAGGTGGTTTAGAGCTTTAAGAATACCGGGAATCTTTTCAGCCAACGCTTCTGAAACGGAAAGATACCGAACACCTTGGGGTAGATTTTCTGGACGGGGGCGCTGATTCAGCGGCAAGAGCGAATCCGACTGGGGGTAAACATGGGCAAGCAGCGCATCAATGGGCACATACTTCCATTCCTCTTGCTTTAGGTTAGGCAGGCCTTGGGCTAGTCCTGTCCAGCGTCGGGTGCGGTCGGCGGGGCCCTGGAATTCCAACATAGGACTTGGTTTTTCCATTAGGCTTGGGTGGTTTCAAGAATCCAATCGTATCCTTTGGCCTCCAATTCAAGGGCTAGGTCTTTGTTGCCTGTTTTGATGATTTTTCCGTTGGCCAGGACATGAACCACATCGGGCACAATGTAATCGAGCAACCGTTGGTAGTGGGTAATCACCAAAAAGGCATTGTTTGGATTTCGTAGGGCGTTCACCCCTTGAGCTACAATGCGAAGGGCGTCAATATCAAGGCCGGAGTCGGTTTCATCAAGCACAGCGAGGGTGGGATTTAACATGGCCATTTGAAAGACCTCGTTGCGTTTTTTTTCACCGCCCGAAAATCCTTGATTGACGCTGCGGTTGGCCAATTTGGCGTCCAGTTCGACCAGGGCTTGCTTTTCGCGCACCAATTTCAGGAAGGCTGCAGCTTCCATGGGTTGCAGTCCATTTTGCGCTCGGATTTCATTGATGGCGGTTTTCATAAAATTCATCATAGAAACCCCAGGAATTTCAACGGGATATTGGAAGGCCAAAAAAACGCCTGCCGCGGCCCGTTGGTGGGGTTGCAAATCGAACAAAGAGTTGCCCTCAAATAAAATATCGCCTTGGGTAATTTCGTAGGCTTCGTTTCCGGCGATGATAGAAGCGAGGGTGCTTTTACCCGAGCCATTTGGGCCCATAATGGCATGGACTTCACCGGCATTTATACGTAGATTAACGCCTTTTAGAATGGGCTTCCCATCGATTGAGGCATGAAGATTTTTAATTTCCAACATAGATTTAATGATTATCCAACAGAACCTTCTAGCGATATTTCGAGCAATTTGCGGGCTTCCACAGCGAATTCCATGGGCAGCTGATCAAGCACTTCGCGGCAATATCCATTCACGATTAAGGCTACGGCCTTTTCGGTTGGGATTCCGCGTTGATTGAGGTAAAAAATTTGATCTTCAGCGATTTTAGAGGTAGTGGCTTCGTGCTCGACTTTTCCGGTGGCGTTGTCAACTTCGATGCTGGGGAAAGTATGCGCACCGCAGGTGCTTCCTAAGAGCAGCGAATCGCACTGGCTAAAATTCCGGGCTCCGGTAGCCGAGGGGGCTATTTTCACCAGACCGCGGTAGCTGTTGTTCGAGTTTCCGGCACTAATTCCTTTTGAAATAATGGTAGAGCTGGTATTTTTACCTAGGTGCACCATTTTTGTACCGGTATCGGCTTGTTGGGCGTTTGCGGTAACGGCGACCGAGAAAAATTCGCCTTTAGACCCATCGCCTTTGAGCAAAACGGAGGGGTATTTCCAGGTGATGGCAGAGCCGGTTTCGACTTGAGTCCAAGAGATCAGGCTGTTTTCGCCCAAGCAATTGCCTCTTTTGGTCACAAAATTATAAATACCGCCTTTCCCGTTTTTATCGCCGGGATACCAGTTTTGGACGGTGCTGTATTTAATGTGAGCCCGGTTTAGGGCCACGAGTTCGACCACGGCGGCATGCAGTTGATTTTCGTCGCGCATGGGAGCGGTACAGCCTTCAAGGTAGCTCACATAGCTGTCGTCGTCGGCAATAATGAGCGTACGTTCAAACTGCCCGGTGTTCATGGCATTGATTCGAAAATAGGTACTTAGCTCCATGGGGCAGCGTACTCCTTTGGGGATGTACACAAAACTACCGTCAGAAAACACGGCCGAATTCAAAGCGGCAAAGAAATTGTCTTTGATAGGAACCACGGAACCGAGGTAGGCTTTCACCAAATCGGGGTGTTCTTGAACGGCCTCAGAAAAGGAACAGAAGATGACTCCTTTTTCGGCTAGATTTTCTTTGAAGGTGGTTTTAACCGAGACGCTGTCAATGACGGCATCGACGGCAACACCGGCGAGCATTTTTTGTTCTTGAAGGGAAATGCCAAGCCGATTGAAGGTGTTGAGCAATTCGGGGTCAACTTCGTCTAGGCTAGCCAATTCGGGTTTCTTTTTGGGCGCCGAGTAGTAACTTAGGGCTTGATACAGGATGGGGGGATAATGCAAAAGCCCCCAATGCGGCTCGGTCATTTGCTGCCAATGCCGAAAGGCTTTTAATCGCCATTCTAAGAGCCAATCCGGCTCGTTTTTCTTGGCCGAAATAAAGCGCACCGTTTCTTCGGTTAAACCTGGATCCAAGGTCTCGGAATCCAAATCGACCGACCAGCCGTGTTCATATTCCCGGTTGGTGATTTCGTGCAGCAGTTCATCCTGATTATCAGCCATAACGTTGTATTAAACTGAAAAACTTTCTCCGCAACCGCAGGTACGCGTTGCATTGGGATTATTAAAAACAAAGCCTTTTCCGTTTAAACCGTCGGAAAATTCTAGGCAGGTGCCGGCTAGGTAAAGCATGCTTTTTTTCTCAACAACAATGCGAATGCCGTTGTCTTCAAACATTTGGTCGTTTTCGTGGCGAGACTGGTCAAACTTCAATTCATAGCTAAGCCCTGAACAACCGCCCCCCTTCACTCCTACCCGAACAAAATGCTCGACATGATTTAAGGATTCTTTGGCCATAAGCTCGATGAGCCTAGATTTAGCCGTTTCTGTAACTGTTACCATTGTATATGCTGATCATTGAACATTCAAAAAAGAAAAATGTTTAATTATTTAGAACGATTCTAAATAATTGAATTTTGCTCAAAAATACAGGAAGGAATTGGTTTACGCAAACGATATTTGCAGAGAAATGACAAAAGAAAGTGAAAACAAGACGCCTTTGCATGCATTGGGCGAGGCAGGCATCCACCAACGGATTCGAGAATGTAGGATTCCGAGTCGCTCCGAGACCTTTTTAGGGCCGGGCGACGATGCGGCGATTTTACGCCCAAAGCAAGGTCAAGAACTGGTGGTTACCAAAGACATGTTGGTAGAAGGGGTGCATTTTGATTTAATGTATTGCCCCCTTCACCATTTAGGGTACAAAGCGGTTTCGGCCAATGTGAGCGATGTGGTTGGCATGGGTGCGGAGCCTGCCCATATTGTGTTGGGTTTAGGCCTGCCGCCTAAGTTTACCGTAGAGGCATTGGACGCCTTCATGGAAGGCGTACGGCATGCCTGTGCCCGGTATGGGATTGACCTGATTGGGGGGGATACCGTTTCAACCCTCAGCGATTTTTTCATTTCAATAACCGCAATCGGCTATGTTGAAACCGGCAGAAGCATCGTACAATCGGGAGCCCGAAAAAACGACTTGCTTTGTGTAAGCGGCAACTTAGGGGCGGCCTATGCAGGATTTTTGATGCTGGATCGGGAGCGGCGTATTTTCTTGGAAAACCCAGAAGTCCAACCGGATTTAACCGACCACACCTATGTTTTGGAACGGCAATTGAGGCCAGAGGCTCGAACGGACATTTGGGAACAGCTCAAGCAAGCGGGGATACGTCCCACCGCCATGACCGATGTATCGGATGGATTGTCAAAAAGTTGTTTTATGATTGGCAGGGCCTCGGGGCTGGGCGTACGCATCGACTTGGAACGGCTTCCAATACACCCTGGAACCTTAAAGGTAGCCGAAGAATTAAACATGGACCCCTACCACTTGGCATTGCATGGAGGCGAAGAGTATGAATTGCTTTTTACCGTTCCAATGGATGCCTATGCTGAGTTGCAAAAAATAGAAAACATCACGGTTGTTGGTTTCATGGAAGAAGATCCTGAGGCCTTTCGAATGATAGACAGTTCTGGCAAGGCATTTCCGATGCAAGAACGGGGATGGGATGGGTTTGAAAATTAAGGGTAAGATTCCATTTTGAGGTAATTCGCGCTAGGAAAGAACGCTTTTAAAAATTCGAGCTTTCCATTTAATTGGGCGAATTAGCCCAAAGGAAGGCAGCGCTTGATTGAAAGACGCGTGGGGGGCCTTATGTATTTGATGCGCAACTAAGTGAAGGGCGCCCGCGGCAGGGATTGAACAAGGTAGCACGCAAAGCTGCCCTGGCCTGGCCCGCGCGGCGCGGAGGCGACTTTAGGAGCCCCCGCAAGCCCGCTGGGGCAGCCAAGGGCAGCTGCGGACTACCTGAGAAAGCCCGGCTGCCGCCCCCAAAAAACAGCCCATTGAAAACGTAGTTAAGCAAAAAAAGGGGGCCAAAAACGTGGCCCCCTTTCGGAAAATGAGTGAAATGTGAACCTTTATTTGGTGCGAACCAAACGTGAGGTGTAGGCCATTCCGTCCACGTAAACTGTCATTAGGTAAACACCTTGGGCCAAATCCATGGTTTGAGAAGCCATGTTGAAGCTGTGCTTTCCTGAGGTCAGAAGTCCTTTGTCGCTGCTGAGCAATTTCTTGCCGCTGAGGTCGAACAAAGCCAATTGCACCTGCGCTGCGCCGGTCAACTGCACCTCAACCATCAACTCCTCGTTGAACGGGTTGGGATATGCTGAAACCGAGTGTTGAGCTCCGTCAGGACCATGGAATGAAGTGATGTCGCGCACTTCAAAGTTTTGGCAGGTCTTGCTTTCGCAGCCGTTTGAAGAAATGGTTAGGCATACCTGATACACCCCGGTTAGGGTATATTGTTTCAATGGGCTGATGGAATTGTCGGTAGTACCGTCGCCAAAATCCCATAGGTAGCTGGCTGGATTCACGGGAGCTGCAGGAGCAAACTGAACCAAATTAACTCCTTGGTTTGCTGCAATGAAAGCCGCATTGGGAGTAGGATTCACGGTAACCAAGGTAGAATAGCTATCGGTACAACCGCCCGTGGTTGACACGGTCAAGGTTACAGGATAGGTACCTGCTTGGGTGTAAGTGTAGGCGGGGTTTTGCCCTGTTGCCGTACCGGTGCTAAAGTTCCAGTTCCAGTTGGTAATGGCCCCTGTAGAGGTATTTACCAAGGTCAATGGCTGGTTGGTGCAACCGTTGCTGGTTAGGAACAGCGCATTGGGTTGGTTTTCGACCAGCACCGTACCGTTTTGCACCGTTGAACAGCCTTGGGTAGAATTTACCAGCAATTGGTAATAATAGGTACCTGGAGCCGCATAGGTATGCGTAACGTTGGCGCCGTTGCCTTGGGCATTGTTGCCGAAGTTCCACTGGTAGCTGCCAACGGTTACCCCCGACACAAAAGCTTGGTAATTGGTTGGGTTGGGGAAGCAAGCGTTGGTTACCAAAACGGAGTCGAGCACGGGGTTAGCGTTGACTGCAACGTTCTGGGTCAAGGTATCGCTGCAACCGGCCGAACTAACGACAATCAATTGAGCGGTGTAAGACCCTGGCGTTGCATAGACGTGGTTGGCTGAGAAACCCGTTCCGACGTTGCCGTCGCCGTAATTCCAGTTGTAATTGGTAATCAAACCACCTTGGCCTATGGCCGAAGTTTGAGTAAAGGCGGTAGCGGTGCCCTGGCACACTGTTGGGGCATTTACTTGCAGAACAACAGGGATAGGAGCAACGTTTACTTGAGTGCCTGCGGAGGTAGAAGAGCAACCGTTGGCATCGACACCCACAACGCTGTAAGAACCGGCTGTTGCGGGCGCATAGGTGGCCGTGTTGGCTCCACTGATTGGGCTGCCGTTGTTAAGCCATTGGTAGCTGTTCGCACCCGTAGCTGTTAAAGGCAAAGTAGAACCAGCGCAAACCTGTTGAATGGTGTTTGGCGAAACCGAAACAGAAGGCAGGGCATTCACCACAATGTTCACTGTATCGCTGTTGCTGCAGTTAGCATTGGAGATCAAATAAATGACTTGCGCCGTTCCTGTGCCCGACAGTAGAGGGTTAAACACACCGCTGTTGGGGTTAGCCATACCGCCGCCGTACCAAGAGCCGCCTTGTTGAGCGGGGATTAGTTGAATCAAACCTGCGTTGGCGCACAACTGCTGAGGGGCATTGTTGATGTTGGCGTTGGGAGAAACAAACACCGTTAAGAGCGTGCTGTCGTTGTTTACGCAGCCGTTGGCTGTAACGTTGTAATACACCATGGTGCTGCCAAGCAGGTTGGCATTGGGAGTAAATACACCTGTTATGGTATCGGTTATACCAGCACCGGTAAACACTCCGCCGGGGGTACCTGGAGAAAGGTTAAATGGGGCATCGGCCGAGCAAATCACGTTTGGACCAGAAACCGTAGCAATTGGAGTAGGATTAACCACAATTTGAACGCTGTCGGTGCTTAAGCAACCGGTAGCGGCATCAAAAATGCTGTGATAGGCCTGATAGGTACCGGCGGGAACCGAACCTGGGTCGAAGCTCACGTTGTTTCCAACAGAGCTTACTCCATTGCCAGACCAGTTGCCACCGCTGTTTAGCGCAGCAAGGCTGATGTTGTTGTCGTAATCGCACAATTGGGTAGAGGCAGTTGTGATAGAGGCATCGGGGCCTTGAACCACGTTAATAACCAGTGAATCTTGGAAAGTACAACCGTTGTTGGTAACGGTGTAAACCACCGTATTGTTGCCTAAGATACCCAGTTGGGGGTTAAAAGTTCCGAGCAGGGTATCGGTGATGGTAACACCAGACCAAACGCCGTTGGTATCGGAGGGTTGAGGGATGCCGTAAAAGACACGAACCCAACCGTCGCCGGCGTTGCCACCGTTTTGGTTTACTTGGTTGCTGCCGCCATTAAAAGAGCCGCCGCCGCCACCAGACCATGCACTTCCATGGTTGGGAGCGCCGCCACCTGAGTAGCCGCCGCCGGCACCACCACCGGTATTGTTGGTGTGGGTACCTGCACCTCCACCAAATCCGCCATCGGCACCGCCGGAGGAAGAAACTCCACCTGCACCGCCGTTCGCGAAACCGAATCCACGTTGAGAACCCCAAGAGCTGTTGGACTGACCGTCGGTAAGTAAGCCACCAGCACCGCCGGCACCGCTTCCGCAGTTTCCAGCCGCACCACCGCCGTTGCCGTTTTGGCCGCCGTTTCCGGCACAACCATCACCATCGCCACCGTTGGTCGTAATTTCGCCGTTGTTTCCTGTAATTCCACTGGCTGCGCCTGAACCACCGCCGGCAACCACCAAGGGGTTGTTGTTGGCGTCAACCACAAAGGTTCCACCACCACCACCGCTGGCACCGTTGAGGTCTGCTGCCTTTTGGCCAACCAACATACGAATTACCTGACCGGCAGTTACCTGGAATTGACCAGAAATGATAGCACCTTGGCCACCGGTTTGACCGTTGGCTGTTCCGCCTGCACCACCTGCAGCTGTAATGGTGTAGGTTCCTGCGAAAGGAGCTACCCATTCTTGTATTCCGTTGGTCACGTTTACAACACCAGCACCATAGGTCGCATCTGCGGCAGCTTGATCAGGACCAGTACGTCCTGTAACACCGCATGAAGTAAACATCAATGAGTCAGTCAAGAGCGGGGGATCAAAACCTAGATCCACCAAACCATTGCCTACACACACCGTTCCGGGGTCGCTCAAAAGTGCAACCGGAATAGGAGTAACTTGAACCAAAGCGGTATCGAACTTAGAAGGACAACCGTTTACCTTGTAGTTTACGTGGTAGTTGATGGTTTGAGTGTTGGTTGGAGTGGTCCAGTTTTGACCGATGTTTACCAAGTTTCCTCCCCAGTTGTCGTACCAAGAATAGTTGCCGTTGGGGCCGGTTACCGAAAGGCTGGCCGAACCGCTTCCGCAGAAGGCGGTATCGCCGCTGGCGATGGGAGCTGGAAGGGAATCAAGCCAAATAATGGCAGGGACGCGTGGGCTAGCGCAGATCAAAGTAATGTTGTAAGAGAGCGCGATTTGACCATTTCCAGAGCGGAAGCCTTGGGAATGGGTGGTTGAAGAAGCGCGAGTTGGGCTAGCAAAGCTAGAACCGCCGCCGCCGCCGCCGTAGTATCCACCGCCACCGCCGAATTGACCGCCGCCGCCGCCGCCGCCGCTGTTGCCGCAGGTGCCACCTTGACCACCAATGCCCAACACGCCTGGGTCAGAACATCCGCAGGTTGAGGCTCCGCCGGGGGCCGTTGGGGTTGCTCCGCCACCGACCACACAGGTACCGTTGTAGTCGTTGCTTCCGCAATTGAATCCATTTTCGGCTGCAGCAGAGCCACCGCCGTGTCCACCGTTCATGCCAGAACCGCAGTTCCAGCCGCCGCCACCGCCGCCACCGGCAGTAACAACTCGATTGGCAAGACCAGTACCGCCGCTGCGGATATCAGAACCGCCGCCGCCGCCGGCACCGTTTGAGGTACCTGAACCGCCGCCGTTCCATCCGCCGGAATTGCTGGTGGTTGTTCCACCTACATTGATGGTTAGAACTTCACCGGGAGTTACGCTTAGCGTCGTTTGAACTCGGCCGCCAAGACCACCTGGGTTAGAGCCAGGGCTAGGCAAAGAACCGCCGCCTTGGGCACCCATAGCATCGACTGTAAGGGAGGTAACATTTGCTGGAACCGTATAGGTTTGAGCAGCGCCTGTAAAATTGAACGTTTGTGAACCGCTGAGGTTGTTGGTCAGTTGAGAACCGGCAAACAGCGTATCTGAGCCTAAAATTGGGGGCAGAGAGATGCTGGAACCGATGGCGATTAAATTGCCACCAATAGGGGCATCGAACCAAGAAACGGTATTGCTGCTGGTTGCGGTAAGGGTAACTGGGGTTCCGCAGGTTACGGAATCGCCTTGCGTAACCGGAGCAGCCAGAGGAGAAACGATTAAAGAAACGGGCACGCGGGTGCTAGAGCAATAGGATTTCACATAGCTCAGGGTAATTTGACCATTTCCGTTTTGGTCGCCCTGGGTGTGGGTAACATTGCTGGTCAGGGTTGGGCTAACATAGCTAGAGCCGCCGCCGCCGCCGCCGTAATAGGCACCGCCGCCGCCGCCATACCAGCCGCCGCCGCCGCCGCCGCCGGGATATCCGCAGCAACCGCCCCATGCGCTACCGCCTTGGCCAAAAGAGCCAGAAGGAGCGCCGTAGCAGGTAGCACCTTGTCCGCCTGCTGCTTGAGTACCACCGGCACCGCAATAGCAGGAATTGTATCCGTTGCAGGCAAGGCCGTTTCCGGCAGTTCCTGAACCGCCGCCTGCTCCGCCTTTATCTTGGTTTCCGTTGCAGTATTGACCACCGGCACCGCCGCCGCCGCCGGCAACCACAACTCTATTGTTCAACGTATTTCCACCGCTTCGGATATCGGATGCACCGCCACCGCCGCGGGCTTCCTGCCCGCTGTAATAGGCATATCCTTGACCGCCGCCGTTCCATCCGGCAGGTCCCCAAATTCCTGTACAGCAACCGCCGCTACCGGGTTGGTTTCCTACATAAATAAACAGGGTTTGACCTGGAGTAACGGCTAAATTTCCGAGAACTTTTCCGCCTCGACCTCCGTCGTTCCAGCTGTTGGTTCCGCCTTGGGCACCCCGCACATCGAAAGAAAGCGAAAAGACACCTGCTGGAACAGTCCAAGTTTGTTGCCCGCCGGTATAATTAAAGGTTTGACTCCCTGAAGGGTTGGGGTCAGAAACAGCCTCAACCCACAAGGTATCGGATTGAGTAACAAACGACATGCTGTAATTGGATTGAGTAGAAAGAGGGGAGCCACCTGTAGGCGCAGCAAACCAATGGTACCAGCCGGTTGACCCTGAGGCTGAAGCGGTGATGTTGCTGCCGCAGGAAGCATTGATTGGGTTTGTGGATGGGGTAGCCAGGGGAATGACCGTCAAAGGGACAGGCACCCGGGAGCTGGAACAAAAAGGAGTGGTATAGGAGAAGCTAACGCGACCGTGACCTTGACGTGTACCGCGGGTATGAGCAATATTGGTACAGAGGTTGGGGTCGGCATAGTTGGAACCGCCGCCGCCGCCGCCGTAGCTAGAGCCGCCGCCGCCGTAGAAACCGCCGCCGCCGCCGCCGCCGTAAAAATCGCCGTTTCCACCTTGACCGGAGGAACCAGCCTGAGGGCAACACCAGTTGCCACCGGCAGCACCACCTGAGGTAGGCGAGCCACCGCGGCCTGTGTAGCTGGTATTTCCGGTGCTGTTGCAATACAAACCATCTTCACCGGTTGTTCCGCCACCCTCGCCACCGCGTGAACCGTCGGTACCGCAGTTAAAACCACCGCCGCCGCCGCCGCCGGCAACGAGTACGCGGTTGTTTAAATTTGTTCCACCGATACGAATATCGGTAGCGCCACCGCCAGAACAGGCATAGGAAGTAGAATAAAATTGGTTGCCGCCGCCGTTGTAACCTCCACTGCTTTGGGAGTTTCCAGGCCAACCACCAACATAAATGTAAACGGTTTGACCGGGGGTAACCGCTACGATAGCTACGGCTTTACCGCCGTATCCACCGCGGTTGTTGTAATTGGTATTTCGGCTTCCTTCGGCACCTTCCATATCAACGGAGATGGCGAAAACGCCTGCCGGAACGGTCCAACTTTGTTGACCGCCGGTATAATTGAAGGTGGCAGTTGCCGATGGGTTTAAATTGTTGGTTGCTTCTACGTAATAGGTAGTAGATTGCAAGGTATTGGGGGGCGAGAACGTTGCACCGGTTGCCAAAACGGAACCGCCCGTTGGACCTGCAAACCAGCGAAACAATCCGGTTGAGCCCGAAGCGGACAAGGTTGCGGCGCCGCCACAGCTTACCGAATCGCCAACGATGCTAGGCATGGTGAGGGGATTCACTGTTACGACCAGAGCCGCACGGGGGCTAACGCAGTTGGGGTTGTTGTAGCTGTTTACGGCTTCAACATAATAAGTAGCTTGGGCGTACATGGCTGGAGTGGTGTAGGTAGCTCCTGTTCCCAATACTGAACCGCCACTGGGTTGGCTATACCAGCGGTAAAGACCGGTTGAGCCAGAGGCGGAAAGGGTTGCACCTTGCCCGCAGGTTGCGGCCGAGCTTAGGGCCGAGGGGGTTGGACATTGACCAAATCCCAAACTGGAAAGGACAAAAGTTGCGGCGACCAAACAAAGCGATTGGATGGTTCGGCGAAAAAAGAGTTGAGTAGCGTTTCTCATAGATGTTTGTTAACTTAAAAAGAAAATTTCAAAGTCCACACTTTGAATTCAAGGTCAAGATTATCGAAAATTTTTAACCTAAAAAAATACCAACAGCACATTGTTGAAACACTTGGCAAGACAATTCGTAAACAAAGTTTTTATTTGTTTTTTTAAAGAACCTCTCTACAGGGTTTTAGGAATGTTTAGCCCTATTTACGATGAATTATTTTCCAATTTTATATAAAGTTCCTACTTTGATTTTTTAGGGAGTTTAAACGCTAGATGTGTGAGAACTTATGGCTTGAATATTTTTCAAAAAAAAAGCGGCCAATCGAAATTGACCGCTTGTCGGGGTGAGAGGATTCGAACCTCCGACCACACGCCCCCCAGACGTGTACTCTAACCGGGCTGAGCTACACCCCGCAATCCCTTTAACAGGGCTGCAAATGTAACACCCCCTCGCTACATTTGCAAATTAGCCCCACGAATCTGACTTTAAAGCACATTTTGTTCAATCCCATTTCCAGCACTGAATCGCCGCCGGCTTTGACATTCAACCTCCTTATGCGTATCTTTGAATTTTACACCCCATTGTGTATGCCTAAGCTCCCCACTGCATCCTTCGCTTGGATTCTACTCCTTGCTCTCCTTCAACCGGCATTTGGCCAAAAGGGGTTTATTGAAAACAAAGGGCAATGGCAAGGGCCATTCCAATTCAAAACAGATTTGCCCGCAGGGGCTCTTTTCTTTACCCAATCGGGCTGGAAGTTCCATTGGGCCGATTTAGAACCCTTGCACGCTGCCCACACCAAAGGCCAACCCGAGGAAATAAACATCCATTCCCATGCGGTTGAAGTTGCCATTCGAAACCCTTTCGGCCCCCTAAGGTGGCAGGGCTATAACCCAGGCAATACACGTTACAGCTACTTTTTAGGAAACGACCCTTCCCGCTGGGCTTCTGATTTGCGCACCCATCAATATATTGTTGCACAAGATGTTTGGGAAGGAATTGCCTGCCGCTTTTTTTCGGAAGGCGCAAATTTGAAATATGAGTTTGTGGTAGATCCTGGATCTGCTCCTAAAAATATTGAATTTGAATTTTCGGGGGCTCAGGCTCTCTACGTCGAAAATGGAAACCTAAAGATTGAAACCACGTTGGGTACAGTACTAGAAAAGGCACCTGTTGCCTACCAATTGAACGAAGGGGGCGATACCACGTGGGTGGAATGCTCGTTCCGTTTAAATGGAAATACCCTAGGATTCAATCTAGGGGCTTACAATAAAAGCAAGACCTTAATTGTTGACCCCTTTTTGGTGTTTGGGTCCTTTTCGGGTTCTACCACAGACAATTGGGGCTATACGGCCACCTACGACTCAGATGGATTTTTATATTCCGGGGGAGTTGCAAATGGCATTGGCTACCCAACCACCAATGGGGCCTTTCAAACGGTGTGGAATGGGGGACATGGATCCGTTTTCCCTTCCGATGTTACCCTCTCTAAATACGACACCACGGGCAGTTTCTTGGTTTGGTCAACCTATTTGGGCGGCAGCGGCAGCGAATTGCCCCACAGCATGGTTGTGAACAACTTCGATGAGTTATTTGTGTATGGAACCACGGGGTCCTCTGACTTTCCGATTACTCAAAATGCGTTTGATGCTACTTTCAACGGGGGTACAAATGGAACCACCACCTCCATGAACATCAATTATAATTCCGGCTCCGATATTTTTATCAGCCGCATTTCTTCCAATGGAACCGCCCTTCAAGCCTCTACCTTTATAGGTGGCTCTGGAAATGACGGCCTAAATCAAGGTGCCCCCCTGCGGTTCAACTACGCCGATGAAGTCCGAGGCGAAATCATCATCGACAACCTCAACAACATTTACGTCGCTACCGTAACGGCCTCTTCTGATTTCCCGGTTACACCCAATACCGTTCAAACAACTTACGGAGGCGGAGGCCAAGACGGGGTTGTGTTTAAAATGGACAACGGGCTAACAACCATGATTTGGGGTTCGTACTTGGGGGGCTCAAACAACGATGCCATTTATTCCTTAGATTTATACAACAACGATGATTTGTTGGTAACAGGCGGCACAAATTCCTCCAATTTCCCAATGGCCAATTCACCCTTCAATACCTATTACGGCGGAATTTCCGATGGATTTGCCGCTCGCTTTTCTGCCAATGGAAACACGCTGCTAAACAGCATGTATGTAGGCTCTCCTACCTACGACCAAAACTATTTCATTCAACTTGATGCCTTAGACAATGTGTATGTTCTAGGGCAAACCAATGCTCCAGGAACTTATTATATCACCAATGCCAACTTTAATATACCTTCTGGGGGACAGTACATTCGAAAATATGCGGCCGATTTTTCATCGCTGGTTTGGTCAACCGCTTTTGGTACCGGCGACGGGAATCCAGATATTTCTCCCTCGGCCTTTTTGGTGGATGTGTGCAGTAAAATTTACCTTTCGGGTTGGGGCGGTTTGGTCAACAATGGATTTTATACTGGCTCCACAACCTCGGGGCTTCCCATTACGCCTGGAACCGCGTTTCAACAGTTTACAACCGGGTCTGACTACTATTTGATGGTGATGGACGACAACGCAAACCAGTTGATTTATGGTTCTTTTTATGGGGGGTCCATCAGTGCTGAGCATGTGGACGGAGGAACCAGCCGATTTGACCGGAAAGGAATGATGTATCAAAGCGTTTGCGCAGGTTGTGGTGGCAATTCCGATTTCCCAACAACGGTGGGGGCTCATTCCGTGGTGAACAGTTCACCCAACTGCAACAATGGGGTGTTTAAATTCTCGTTTGATTTTCCAACCACCATTGCCGACTTTAACGTCCCCTCCTCGGTCTGCCTTCCCTCCGCCATGTTCTTCCAAAACAATTCCGCCGGAGCAACCAACTACCTTTGGAATTTTGGAGACGGAACCACCTCTACCCTAACCAATCCGGGCCATACCTATGGGCAATCGGGGGTGTATGAGGTTACCCTCTATGCCTTTGATAATACAGGCGGCAATTGCAATTCCGTAGATTCCATCAAGAAAAAGGTTGTTATTCTCGACAATGCCACAGAAAACGCCGATACGGCCATTTTATGCGTAGGTGAATCCATTTACATCGGCCTAACCCCCAACGGCGACCCAACGGTGAATTACACCTGGACGCCCACCTCTGGTCTTTCCGATCCAAGCAGTTCCTATCCCCTAGCCTCTCCCCTCACTTCGATTACCTATCGATTGGTCTTAAACAATGGAAGCTGTTCCGACACCCTTTTTGTGCCAATCATTGTTGAAACCCTCACTTCCCTACCCGACACTACCTTGTTTATTTGTCCAGGTCAATCTGTTTTGTTGGGCGACTCGGCCATTTCTGCCTTTGCCGATTTCCAATGGTCTCCAAATATTGGACTGCAAACCGATTCAACCCAATTCACCTTGGCGACTCCCCCCAGCGACACCACCTACAAACTGGTGTACAGCCTAGGCAGCTGCAAAGATTCCCTGTTGTATAGCATTGAATACCGAATCAACGGAGTTGTGAATTTGCCTTCGCTTGCCCTTTGCCCCGGCGATACCATTGCTTTAAATCAGGCAGATACAACGGGCAAAGTTTCCTTTGCATGGACGCCCTCTGCAGGATTGTCCAACCCAAGCATTCCATTTCCAAGAGCCTTTCCAAGCAGCAGTACTACTTACCGCTTATTGGCCTCCGATGGTTTTTGCCTTGACACCCTTGTTCAACCTGTAATGGTGTTGGACCCAAGCACCTTTGCCGGAACCGACAAGCTTATTTGCCAAGGCGAAAGTGTGGCTCTAGGCTTCAATGACACCATAGGCTTGGGCTACCTCTGGTCCCCAAGCTCAGGCTTATCGAATCCAAATATTCCAAACCCCATTGCCACACCCACAGGAAGTACCACCTATATTTTAAATACGTTTTTTCCAGGTCAACCCGGAGTGTGTGAACGCACCGACACGGTGGCGATTCAGGTTCATACCGAATTTCCCATTGCCGGATTTGATTGGGTAGCTTCGGGTGGCTGCTTGGGCATGAAGCTCGCCTTGAACGATTTGTCGCAAAATGCCGATTCGGTGCTCTGGTTGCTCAACGGCCAAGCCCTAGCTCCTGGGCAAAACATAGCTCAGATACCTTATGATTCTGCCGCAACGTTAACTCAAATTGTTTGGAACGGACCTTGCCGCGATACCTTGTCCTTAAATTTTGCCGGGGGCAGCATGTCCGATTATTTAAAGTTTGAAATGCCAAATGTGTTTACTCCCAATGGCGATGGCTTGAATGAATTATTCTGCCCTGTAGGGCTTGAAAACGAATTCTGTTTTACCCTTTGGATTTACAACCGGTGGGGGACACGGATTTTCCAGAGCAATGAGAATACGACCTGTTGGGATGGAGTGGTTGACCATTCTGGGGTTCCTGCTTCCGATGGGGTGTATTATTACGTTATTCTTTTGGACGACAATGTTACCCAAGAGCAGGGCTTTTTGCATCTATTCAGATAAAGTGCAGTTGCCAAGCCAAGCATCAATCGCGGTAGATCACAAATTCCCGATCCAAACAAATTTTCTTTGGCTCATCTCGGTCTCCTGAAATAAGGTATAAGGGAGCCATTTTCGAGCCTACAGCTCCGATAATTTTTGACTTAATGCGAGACAAAACCTCGTGTTGGTTTGAATCGGTCCTGTCAACCAAGCGCTCAATGGCCTCTCGCACTCCGCCTTGGTCTCCTGAACGAACGAATCGGCTGTACAGCTGTTCAAGTTCCCTTTTATGGTCACACAAATGGGTCAACCTCACCCCTTCGGGGTGGTTCAAGAAAAACAAGAACAGGGTTTTCTCTTTGGGATTTAGTTTCAATTCCGTATTGCCCAGGTCGGGGAAAAACAGGTGCCGGCTAAAGCCAACCACTTCAATACGGCAGGGCCTATTTAGCAAGGCGGCCCTTTCACGGAAAAGCAAATGCGCACGCACCCGCTCAAAAACATCTAGAATTTGAGCCAGGCACAAAGGATTGTATGAACGGACTTGCAGCTTGTCCATGCACAGTTGGCAAACGTCTGCAGTGCGCATTTTCAACTGGATTTCTTCTTTATTCTGGCAGAAATCGTTGGCGCAGCCCTTGGGTTTTGAATGAATCCCATTCAACATGGTTTCGCGGTCTCCAAACATCAGGTGCCTAAGCAGCCAGACCACGACTTCGTAGGATATGGGGAACTGCTCGTCGGCATTTTTAAAAAAATAGTCCCAATTGGCGGTATGAATAAAATAATCGCGGCCGCTGGGCCCTATGGAACCAAACCAGTTTTTATCGTTGCCCATGTTGCTTAGCAAGAAAACATGGTCTTGGTCTGGAACGGAGTTCATTTCGCGAAAACGACGGCATTGATCAAAAAAATAATCCCAAGGCATGTAGGCTTCTCTTTTGGGGAAATCTGGGCTGGGTTCCGGCTCTGGTTCTGTGATTTTACCTTTCTGGGTCTGGAATTTTTCTGCGCTGAACCAAGTGCGAATTTTACCCTTCTGTTTTGGAAGGGCGAGCTTCTTGTTTAACGACATGGAATGAATTTTGACTTCGACCGAATTGCATTGCGAGCGCATTGAAAACGCAGGCATCTCCTGCCGATAATCCAGCATGCCGGCAGCAAATTGGATGGGGCCTTTGGATTGCTGCAAGAAGTCAACCACATTCTCAAAAACTTCGAGATCGATTTGTTCTTTGGGGAGCGTGGAGTAAAATAAATGGACCTTCATTGATTAAAAGTAAAAAACCAGCCTGTGCAATGCAACAGGCTGGTTAACCAATCAACCCTAATCTTACTTTTTATCCGACTTCAAAAACTCGATGGATTCTTTTCCGGCCTTCTTTTCTTGAGCATAGGATAAAATTGAAAAAGACAAATCCTGTTGCATTTCAAAAAATTCGCTTTTTGAATACTGCTTGGTCGAAGATTGTTTTAAATTTAATCCCTCGGCCAATTGATGTACATCAAAATCGGCTCCCAACATGGTGAACGACCAACTTCCGCTTTGCTCCAGCTCTTTCACTTGAGAGGAAATGGCAGAAGCAGTGTGCCTACGGCTGCTGTTTTCCATTCCATCGGTTAGGATCACGACCACCACGCTGGCTTCTTTGCTTTTTAGCTCAGGAGCAAAAAAGGTTTGGATGCGGGCTATAGAATCGCCTATCGCGTCGTACATGGCCGTTCCTCCAGAAGGTTGGTAGTCGGCCAAATTTAAACTTGGCATTCCTTGAACCACTGAAAAGCCGATGGTGTGGTACACTTCTGTATCAAATACAGTTAAAGCGGCATAAAAATGCTGTTCGGGGTGCATTTCCTGGGCCTCTCTCAGGGTTTTGAGCTGAGAATTGAACAAATCGACGGTTTGTGGTCGGGCATTTGACATGGAACCGCTTTGGTCCAATACAAATTGATAAATGGTTTTGCTGGTTTTCATATTGAATTTGGATTAAATGATGACTCAAAGGTCAATCAACCCAAATTCAATATGGCATTTTTGCAACCTTGCAAAGGCTAAAATCGGTTCAGTACGTTCCGCACCGATTGAATGTAGCTGCCTGCAAACAAGTTCACATGCACCAACAAAGGATACAGATTGCAAATAGCCACACGCTCTTCCCAACCAGGTTCTAGTGCCCACTCTTCCTCATACCCATGGTAAAAAGCAGGATCAAAGCCTCCAAACAAGCGCGTCATAGATAAGTCCATTTCTCGATGTCCGAAATAAACGGCGGGATCAAAAATAACCGCATCTCCACTTAAATCTGAAATAAAATTGCCCCCCCAAAGGTCGCCATGGAGCAAGGCTGGCTTTTCTACCGGAAAAATTTCCGCCAACTTTCCACCCAGCCGCTCCAGTTGCCCCGACAGTTCAATGTCGGCCTTGCCTGAATCCACCGCACGCCTCAGCATGGGAGCCAACCGCTGCTCATAAAAAAACGAAGCCCAAGTGGGGCTCTGTGCATTGGTTTGTGGAATAGATGAAATAAAATTGTCGTAATCCAAGCCAAAAGCGGCCCCTTCGGTTTTATGCAGACGGGCAAGCTGGGCTCCGAATTCGGGCCAAAAATCATAGTGAGGCGTTCCTCTGTCTATCATTTCCATGATCAGAATTTCCTGGCCCTCGGCTTCGATAACTCCATAAACGGTAGGAACCCGAACCGCTTGCGACAACCTAAGGAGCTCTAGGCCCTTTTGTTCCAACTTAAACATGTTGGGGTGCTGGCTAGCTCGGTTGTGCTTTATAAAAAAAGCACCCTGATCGGTTTCAACCACCTCGGTCGAATTCACCGAGCCCCCATTTAAGGGCCGTATAGAGGTAACATTAACCGGAAAATTCAATGCCCTTTCTAGCAAAGTTTGGATGGAAAACGTCAACGGATGGTTAGGCATAAATTATATTTGTACAAAAATGAGAAATATTTGTAGTTTTGCCATCTCATTTAACAAAAATGGGGCATTAGCTCAGCTGGCTAGAGCGCTACAATGGCATTGTAGAGGTCATCGGTTCGACTCCGTTATGCTCCACCAAAAAAAAGCCAAACTTCGGTTTGGCTTTTTTTGTTCTTTTCAGCCCTTTCGTTTGGCTCTTGCAGCACAGGTTTTACAATCAGCCCTTTCCCCCTATCTTTGAACCATGGTTTCTTGGCCGTTCTTATTCGGGATATTTGCCCTTTTTATCTGCCTGTGGAAATTCCCCCTGCCTGGATTTGAGCAAAACAAAAAATACATCATCCTTTTCATTTTAAGCCTTCGCATTGCGGTTGGGCTTGGTACGGTTGCCTTGTACACCTATTACTATACCGACAACAGCAAAGCCGATGTGCACCGGTATTACAACGATGCCGTAAATATGGCCGAAGTGCATGCCAATGCGCCCGATGAGTTTTGGGCAAATTGGTTTGGACTCGCCACCGATTTTGAATACGAAGGGCGGCATTTTGATTGCATGCTCAATTGGGTTCACCCCTATGGAAACCGAATGTACAACGACAACCGAGCCGTCATTCGCACCCATGCGATTTTACGCTTATTGGGGGGCAACAGCTTGTGGGCACACAGCTTGATTTTCTCGATTTTTGGGTTTGTAGGGAGTTATCTGCTGTGCCGCGTGGTTGGAAGCAGATGGAATTTACCACCAACAGGTCTTCTTATTCTCCTGCATGCCATACCTGCCGTTCTAATTTGGAGCTCGGCTCCCTTAAAAGAGGCCTTGGTCCTTTTGCAAATGGGACTTGCCCTTGGAAGCTGGTTTCTGATTAAAAACCGGATTTGGAGTTTTTTAGGTGCCGCCGCAGCCATTGCTTTGCTGCATTTCACCAAGTCATACATGGCATTTCTGTTGCTCGGATTCATTTCGGTGTATAGCCTTTCTTCGTATTGGGAATCAAAAAAGAACAATGGATTCAAGTTCAAACTCCCCTCCTATTTTATTCCTGAACTTGTTTTCCCCCTACTTGGTATTGCCTTTTATGTTGTTTTTAGCAGCCTGACCCATTGGAACCCGATCCTCTCTATGCTCAGCACCAAGCTGCATCACTTCTTGAATTTAGCCGCTGCCGAACAAGCTGGAAGCCAGGTTTACCTTCCTCCCTTTGAACCCGATTGGCTGCCCTTTCTTGCTACGTTAAAATGGGGATTTGTAAATGCTCTTTTCAGACCCCTGCCTGGCGACTTTCATGGAATTTTCACCTGGATTATGCTGCCCGAATCTATGGCCATACTGCTGATTGGATTTGGGTTGTGGTTGGGCAAAAACAAAGGCATGCGGGCTTGGTTTTGGGCCAGTCTTTGGTACGGTTTAGCCTTGCTGGTGTTAATGGGAGTTACTACTCCTGTGCTGGGCAGCTTATTCCGGTATAAAATGCCGCTATGGCCTTTGTTTTTGCCTTATTTGTGGCTAAGCATCGAATGGATTGGGAAGAACCTGAAAAGGCGATTTTAAATCCTTTGACGGCTTGGGTTCTATAAATTCATTTTTTTGAACACAAAATCGGGTATGTTTCGAACAATCAACATTATAAGCTCCCAAATAGGCAACACATACACCCTGCCCTTGCGCTTTCGTACAGCCTTTACTATGGCTTTAGCCACCTGCTGAGGCGTGGCGGTCAATGGGCCAGGCAAAGGCAATCCAGCGGTCATTTTTGAACGAATAAATCCCGGCTTTACCGTAACGACATGTATTCCATGGGCATATCCAAAATTTCGAAGCCCATCTAAATAGGTCGAAAATCCGGCCTTGGCTGCCCCATATAAAAAATTGGATTTTCTGCCTCGATCTCCAGCCACCGAAGAAATCCCTACCAGGACCGCATTCCTTTTTTCTTGAATCAAGGAACGGACCAAGGCATTCATCAGCAAAACAGCGGCCGTAAAATTCACGGTCATAATCCGAGTGGTTTCAGCTGCATCTTCAATGCATATTGGATTGCCCAAGTAGCCCATGGCCAGGTGTACCTCATCGGGCAAACCCGGCAAGGCCAAAATCAAGGCCTCTGGATTGCTGGTTTCGGCATCGTAAACAAAGGCAGAAACCTCCACCTCGTACCGAAGTTTCAGGTCTGCCACAATGGGCTGAAGCGCTTCTAGGCTTCGGCCTGTTAGCCAAAGGGCATGCCCATTCTCGGCCCTTAGCTTTGCTATGGCTTGGGCTACATCTGAATTCGCTCCAACAAGTAGAATATTCTTTTTCATGCATGTATGGATAAACGTTCTGATTGTAAGCTGCGGAAGGTGCCCACTGGATCCATTTCCTTTAGTTTATCAATAAACTCCTGAGCCATTGGATAGGTTCGCCTTAAAAAGTCGGCCGACATGCGCACGTCTTTGGTCAGGTATAGCCTTCCCCCATATTTTTCTACGACCTGATCAAGTTCATTTAAAAAGGGCCACAGCGAATCCGCTATCCCAAAATCAAGCGTCAGGGTAAAGCCTGCCTTCGGAAAGCGCAAGTAATTTTCAGGCTGCTCTCCAAATATTTTCAACACCGTCAAAAAGGAACTCATGCGCCGTTTGGCCAACAATTCCAAGACATCTTGAAGGCCCTTTCGAGCATCTTGATGCGGTACCACCAATTGGTATTGGGTAAATCCGCGCTTCCCATATATCCGATTCCAACCCAAGACTTTATCCAACGGATAATAAAAAGGTTCGTAATGCACCACCGAATCTTGGCTGCCTTTGGGATGTTTATTAAAATAAACCCGATTGAACGCCTGAACTGTGAACCGATTCAGCGTAAAGGACGGCATATCTATTGGAAAGGGAATGCCCTTGGTAGAATGAATTTTTAAGGGATTTAAGGCTTGTTTTGGCGATAGTTCTTGAAGTTTGGCCGATTCGCCCAGCATCAAAATAGAACGTCCAAAGGCCTTTCCCCCAGCCATGCAATCCAACCAGGCTACTGAATTGGTCCAATTCCCATAGCTTTCTAATCCGGCCATGGTTTCATCTAGGTTTTCGCAACGAACCGTATGCTGCCGAATGTAAGCGGTTTCAATCGGTTTCATGTAAAAGGCCAAGGCCAGAACAATGCCTGTAAGGCCCATTCCGCCTAAACTGAGGTGAAACAAATCTGCATTTTCCGTTCGGCTGCAGCGCAGCTTCTGCCCCGACGCTGTAAACAGGTCAAACCACAGAACATGGTCAGAAAAACTGCCATCTACGTGGTGGTTTTTTCCATGAACATCGCTGGCCAGAGCGCCTCCTGCCGTTACAAAGCGAGTTCCTGGGGTAACGGGCAAAAACCAACCCCTAGGCACAAAAACCTGAAGAATTTCATCGAAAGTAACCCCTGACTCCACCGTAAGGAGTCCGCTGCTGGAGTCAAAATCTAAAAAGTGATTTAAACTTCGGGCATCCACAATGTGGGCAGACAAGGCACTGTCTCCGTAGCACCGCCCCATGCCCCTCGCAATTTGCGGGGTGCTGGCCTGCAAAGGCCAAGGCCGAAAATCGGCCTGAATCCGTGGGTAATTCCCCCAATTGCTGACCGTGGTTTTTGATTTCACCGCCCCAACAATTGTCCAGAATACAAGACCAATACAAAACTCGAAATCCAACCCATCAAAACCAATTGAATGGTCCGGTCGCGCAATAAAATTTGAGTGGGATTCCCAGAACGTTCAAAAACCAAGGTGATTTGCAAATACCGCATCAAGCCCATAATCACAAACAAACCTGTTAGGTACAGTTGCCCGGTTCCCATGCGTTGAATCACTTCGTCAGACAAAGTGTACATTAAATACGCCACAACAATTACACCCGCCATCAAAGTCATTGCGGCGTTAATAAACTCCAAATTATACCCTTCCATCGACTTGCGCATCACCTTGCCTGAATCGCGGTGAATAACCAAATCGTCGCGGCGTTTGGCCAATCCCAAAAACAAAGCCAATAAAAACGTCATTACAACAATCCAATGCGAAACCTCGACCTGGGCAAGTACGCCCCCGCTAACCACCCTCAACACAAATCCAGTGGCAATCATGCTCACATCAACAATGGGAAAATGCTTCATGCCCATTGAATACGCCAAATTCATTCCTATATACCCCAGTAAAACATACAAAAACAAGGGATTTAAAACCGCAGCGATTATCAGCCCTGAACCCAACAGCATTATTGCCATGCCAATGCCCAACCGAGCAGATAAAAGCCCAGAAGCAAATGGACGCTGCTTTTTGACCGGATGCAATCGGTCTTCCTCTACATCTCGAACGTCGTTGATGATGTAAATGCCCGATGCCGATAACCCAAAAGCCAAAAACCCCGACAAACAAAGCAGCAATGCATCTACATGCCCAACATGCCCACTAAAAAAAAGCGGCAAAAACAAAAACAGATTTTTTGTCCAGTGCGAAAGCCGCATTATCTTAATCAATAGCATGCCTAATAAATTTGTACTTTTGCATTAAAGTATTGCAAAGGTGAGAAAAATACTGGTTACAGGGATAGGCGGGTTCATAGGTTTTCATGTCAGCAAAATGCTGGCCAGCGAAAAAAACATGGAAGTGTATGGGGTAGATGTCATGAACGATTACTACGACCCCGAGTTGAAAAAAAACAGATTGGTTCATCTGGGCTTTGACCCCAAGGGCATTGACTCCGACCAAGAAATTAAAAGCAGCACCTTGCCCATTCGGTTCAAGCGCATTAATTTGGCCAACAAATCTTCTGTAATGGAGGTTTTTGAAAAATTTCAGCCCGATGGGGTTGTGCATTTGGCGGCGCAAGCCGGGGTCAGATACTCCCTTACCCACCCAGAAGTGTACCTGGAATCAAACATGACGGCCTTTTTAAACATCCTAGAGGCCTGTCGGTCTTTTGTCCCAGCTCACTTGGTCTATGCCAGTTCCAGCTCGGTGTACGGACTGAACACCGAAATCCCCTTTTCGGTAAAAAAAGGAACCAACCACCCGGTATCTCTGTACGCTGCTACCAAAAAAAGCAACGAACTGATGGCACATTGCTACAGCCATTTGTACCAAATTCCAACCACTGGCCTTCGTTTTTTTACCGTTTATGGCCCCTGGGGCAGGCCCGACATGGCTCTGTTTTTATTCAGCAAAGCAATTTTGAACGGGCAGCCCATAGATGTGTACAACCACGGTAAAATGCGCCGCGATTTCACCTACATCGACGACATTGTAAACGGAATCGTCAATGTGCTGCTAAAACCAGCTCAGCCGTCCACAGATTTTAACCCCTTACGACCAAAACCCGATGTGTCCTCAGCCCCATATCGGATTCTGAATATTGGCCACAGCAAGCCTGTAGAACTAATGGATTTTGTCCGGGAAATTGAAAAACAATTGGGAAAAACAGCAAAACTCAATTTAATGCCCCTGCAGCCCGGAGATGTCCTAGTTTCGTATGCCGATGTTACAGAATTGGCAAACGAATATGGCTACCGACCCAGCATTTCCATAGAAGTGGGGGTTGAACGTTTTATTCGCTGGTTCAGGAATTATTATCAAGTTTAATTCTTAACCTTGCAAAATACCTAAGGGGGCTCTGCGGCAGGGATTGACGAGGCTACCCCACAGGACCGGTGGGGCAGGCGCTGCAGGCAACAAAAGAGCGACCTTGGGAGCTCCTTTTGGGCCTGCAACGCCCGCCACCGGGCCGAGGAGTAGCCCGGAAAGCCCGAAGCCGCCCTCTATCTTAATCCAAATCTTACCCAAAACGCACCTGCTAAATTTTAATAAAAATGGCCAATAAAAAAAAGAATGAAGCTTTGCCAATTTCAGAACTGAAAGGCGCCGAACAATGGGCTACTTTGGAAGCCGCAGAGCAGCATTTAAGGGACTTGGAGAACGAATTGGAGCAAATGGAAAATGGGTTCGCTTTGGTTGGTTTTTTTAAAATTCGCCGAAAAAAACGGGATTATTTGCTGCGAGAACAAGAACAATTTGAAAATTTAGACTCCTTTTTGCGCAAAAACCATAAGCCTTATAAGGCCTTGACCGAAGAAAATCTTCAGCTGCTCGCCGAAAAGGGATTGAAATTTAAAGTAAGGCCCAGCCGTTTTGCTTTGACAGGGGAATATGCCAATCACTTTTTTGGGCGGCTTGCCTCAACCGGGCGCAGCCAAGTTAAAACCATTGAAATCAGGGGCTCTGCCTCATTTATGGAACCCAGTGTTTACCCCGCCGAACTCAGCGGAAAAATTGACCATTGGGGCAATATTCGCCTAAAAACAGAAAGCCTAACCCGGGGCTTGAAGGCCATGATGCCCAAACGCTATGTGGGACAAATTGACAGCAACGGAAAAATTAAATTAAAAATGGACAAAACAGACTGGCTTTTAAGCTATATGGGCTGGAAAACCATTCAAAGTTTGGAGGGAATTCATTTTTCGGGAAATAAAAAAGCAAAACAAGCCTTTTCAGACAACAAAGACAGCATGCATCAACTGCTTAAAGAACTTAAATTGGCCCTAATTGCAAAGTAAACGGCCAAAGCTCCCGCTTGAACGTCAATGCATTTTAGAGCAAACTTCCTTTTTTTGCTTCAATTGACCAAAAAAAGTAAAATAAAAAAAACCGGAATGTCAAGTCCTACAAGGCATTGAACTCTGTAAAAAGAACAAAAAACCGTCCAATTACTCCCCTACCGGTTTTAACAAAACCAACTCTTCTGCATCGAAATTTCTGCCCCAAGATGGGCAATCGCATCCCTTCCCTGATTTGCAGGAGAATAGGAATAAAACGGAAAAAAATATAAAAATATAGGCCTTAAAGGTCATCTAAATCCGGTAAAGGTGCTTGTTGAAAAGACTTCTTTTTGGGCTTCAGCTTGTCCTTAAAAATAATGTTGACCAAAGTATCGTCGTTCTGACGCAAGGTGGTGCTAATGCCTGAACCGGGATTGATTTTTAGCACATTGTTGTTGATGCTCTTTTTAGATTCGGGCCGGTATTCTTCGTATTTATTGTCCACATATTTTAGAAAAATGGGACCAATTTTACCCTCTTTCACCTGCACTTTACCCATCAAGCACTCGTTTTTGCCGGTGGAATGCCGAATGGAAACAATAACCCCCTCGTGCCATCCGTCGGCTACATCTTCGCTGCCGCGGGCATTAAAGGCAGTTTCCCACTGGGCATAGCATGTATGAACCGTTGATTCTGCGGGGGACTGAGCCTGAAGACCAAGCACTTTAAAAGCTAAAAACAAGACAAAAAAATACTTCATACCGTACAATTAAGCCCTTAAAGGTAAGCCAATAATTTAAAGCCGATGTTATTTTTTAAGCCCAATTTCTTCCAAACGCTGATCCAAGTATTCTCCTGCTGAAATGGGTTCGTACTGCAAGGTATTTTCAGCAGTCACACAAGAAGGCAAACAATCCAGACGCATATCGCTGCGGGGATGCAGGAAGAATGGAATGGAGTACCGGCTGGTGTTCCAAAATTCACGTGGAGGATTAATGACGCGGTGGGTGGTGGATTTTAGCACATTGTTGGTCAATCGCTGCAACATATCGCCCACATTTACAACCACTTGGTCGGGCAATGCGGTTACTGAAACCCATTCATTGGCCTTGTTTAAAATTTGCAATCCATCGGCCGAGGCTCCCATCAACAAGGTAATTAGGTTGATGTCTTCATGGGCTCCGGCCCGCACCGCTCCTTTGGGCTCGGTTAAAATCGGGCCATAATGGATTGGGCGCAACACGCTGTTGCCCAAATGTATGCGGGAATCAAAGTAATTTTCCTCCAAATTCAAATACAATGCAATGGCTTTCAGCAAATTGCGACCGGCGTCTTCCAGCAAATGAAAGGTTTCCATTCCTACCCGATTAAATTCGGGCAATTCCTTCACATACATGTTTTTCGGGTATTTTGAGGCAATGGGATCGGTGTCGATTTGATCTTGACCAAAGTGCCAAAATTCCTTCAAATCGGCTTCGGTCATGCCTTTGGCATGTTCGCGTCCAAAGGAGGTATAGCCACGCTGCCCGGCCAATTCTGGAATTTCATACCCCAGTTTAACGTCCAAAGAAAGATCGAAAAAAGTTTTTACTTCTCGGTATAAATCGTCGGTTTGAGCCTGGGTTAAGCCGTGATTTTTAACAGCAACAAAGCCTACTTGCGAAAAAGCAGCACCCAAATCAGATACAAAAGCAGCCCGATCGGCAGCATTTCCCTGGGTAAACTGGTGCAGATCCACCGACGGAATTCCAAAACTAGATGACATAAGATTATTATTTGCGTTAGGCAAAGATGAAAGAAATTTTGCAGATGCACATCGGTTTCGTTGCCGAAAGGATGCGGAATGTTACCCAAACTGAGTTTTTTAAGGATTTTTGGGGCGGCATATCGGGCTGTCGCCTGTAGTCGCTTTGCCCGGTTTGAAGAGCAGTGGCCTTTGGGTGGCTCCCAAGGTCGCCCCCAAACTCCGCTGCTCCTGACTTCCGCAGGCTTTTCCCCAATTTTTTTTAATAATCTGTATATCATATAGATAGCGTTGTTGTCCGGGTGTTTTTGGGTGTCCCAGATGTGTTTATTTTACTTTTGGGTGATGTTTGTTC
>Ga0247843_1000790_pt1 | contig 71205 bp, 54 predicted proteins | sample LaCruzMarch2017__FD_192420 | JGI IMG/M metagenome (GOLD analysis project Ga0247843, IMG submission 192420) | Freshwater microbial communities from meromictic Lake La Cruz, Castile-La Mancha, Spain - LaCruzMarch2017_8m | ecosystem: Environmental > Aquatic > Freshwater > Lake | place: Spain...
TACTACACTCGTTGTTGCTGTCTTTGAACAGCCGTTTGCGTCAGTACCAGTTACGGTGTAAGTTGTATTAATTGTTGGAACAAAACTAACTGCATTTGTAACACCATTTGACCAAACATAATTTGAAGCGCCGCCACCGGAAAGAGTAACACTATTCCCAGCACAAACTGCTGATGAAGAACTTGCAGCAGTAACAACTGGTAATGCATTTACAACAACACTAGTAGTTGCTGTATTTGAACAGCCATTTGCGTTGCTTCCAGTTACGGTGTACGTTGTATTTACGGATGGGGTAACAGCTATAGATGTGCCTGTAAAATTACCCGGCATCCACGTGTAGCTTGTTGCACCATTAGCTGTTAATGTTGACGTGCTTCCTGCGCAAATAGTTGACGAGGTGCTTGAAGCAACAATAGGCGACACACCACTAGTATATAATTGATTGATTTCGCAGGCGGTTAATAAGCGATTCCAAATGCCGATATCATCGAGCTGACCATTATAAAAATAGCCATAGGGAGGCATATTTGCATGAGGAAAATAACCAACTGAAATAGGTTCAGTATTTGTCTTGAGATTACCATTTGCTGGCGCATTAATAACAATCGAATCATTTTTGTATAATTTTATTGATGCACCATCATAAACATAGGTCCACATATTCCAAATTCCTGTGTTTGAAGCAGCAGCTGTAGTAGAAGTATAATCACCAGTGTTTGTTACAGCTAAACTAACAAAATTACCAGGTGCAATAGACGCAATGCCCCAATTATATAGACCTGGAGAAGCATCCAATCCCTTATCAATTAACCATTGATTATTTGGTCCAAAATTTGAAACTTTAGACCAAATAGAAACAGTTAAATTGTTAGTAAAATTAAATGTAGCGTTATGGTTAATACTAATTCTATCATTTACGCCATCAAAATTATATGCTTGCCCGACATTACCAAATCTATCAACTGTTGCAGTTGCGCCATTCACAATTCCATTATGTCCATTACCACTTTCGTCATTGGCATTACCACAAAATGGCCACCATCCTACTAATCCATTTGCCGGCACATATGAAGGAAAACAATTTGAGGTTGGTGCAGGTTGAGTAATGGTTACAACTGTTGAAGTGCTGCAGCTATTTGCATCTGTAATGTTACATGTATATGAACCGGCTATTAAACCTGTTGCATTTGAATTAGTGCCCCCTGATGGTGACCAAGAATAAGTATAGGGTGCTGTGCCTCCGCTAACATTTACTGATGCAGAACCATTATTACCACCGTTTAATGTAATATTATTTTGAGTTGATGTTACACTTAAATTACAATTTTGTGATTGATATAATGCTGTAATTTCACTTGGGGTTAAGGCGCGATTCCAAATGCCGATATCATCGAGCGATCCGTTGAATGGATATTCAACACTTCCTGTAACCCTTCTAGCTCCAAAGTTTGTTTGGTCTAATGTTGGAGACCATATCCCACCACTTGTATTTGATGCGGAACCAAAAAACTGTCCATTAATATATAAATCTATGACATTATTAGAATAATTAAAAACAAAATGTTGCCATATATTTATCGAATTATTTAAATTAAAGTAAACGCCTTGCCAAGAATTATTTGATCCTTTGACTCCAACTTCTAATAGTCCAAATACACCAGTTGCGCCAGAGGCCATGTGGTATTCTCCAGGCACTCCTTCGTAAAAAAAACATTGATAACTACTTGTAATGGAAGGTGTAGTTTTTACCCACATAGCAACTGAGCTATTGGTATTATTAATAGCAGTATTATTTAAAGATATATAATCATTAACTCCATCAAAACTATACGCTTTGTTGTTATTACCTAACCTATCTGCCGTTAAAATTGCTCCATTCGCAGCTCCATTATTATTATTCCCACTTTCATCATTAGCATTCCCATTAAATGGCCAATAACCAACAAGACCGTTTGCGGGAACATATGAAGGCAATTGTGCTATTGTATTTGTGATACATAGAAAAATAAAGATTGCATTTGTAAATAATTTTTTCATTTTGTTTAAAATTTAGTTTTTTTGACCTTTAAAATTCGCCTTTTTTTTAATTGTTTCTAGTCTCAATTTTATATCATACATTTTTGCATAGTAAATGGAATTACTCACAACAACGTTTGATATAAAACAAAAATATTTTAGAAATCAAGAAAATATGGAATGGTTTGGTTTCATTTTAGTTTTTATTTAAAATGAAACCTACTTTTATACAAAGTTTTAGGGATTTTTGGAAATTCCGTATAAGAATTTTCGTTTGTCAACTTCGTCTTTTGTTCGCACTATAAATCCGGGATACATTTTATTTAACTCGGTTAAATACCGATGTCTTCTTAGCTTTCTGCTTTCTAACGTTAAATGATTAATTTCCAATACGATATCAAGTTCTTCCATGCTTAAAATTTCTTTATTAAGTTCTATAATTTTACGATACATAATTTCTGTATTTGTATTTTGAACTTCAGCATCTTCGCTAACTAACTCATCGTCAATAGTAACCGCTCTTTTTCTATTGTATCTTATCAAAAAAACTATAGCAAACGGAACCGCTATTAACAAAAACCAAAGGGCGCTATTGCTTTGTTTTTGCTCGCTACTATCATCCGTGTTTTCATTTGGTATTAAGTTTAATTGTAAGTTGGTATATTTATTCCATATAGAATCTAGACTAATTTTACAATATCCTTCATTTATTAGCGAACTACTGGGCCAGCTAAAAAACAAGTTATTGTTTAATTGATACTTTATTTTAATGCAAGCAACGCAGCCTACTTTTTCATTATCTATTATAATATATTTTAGCTGCTTCTTTTTTATTATTGCCGAGTAAACTTGATTATGATACCAAAAAAAGTCATTTGTTTCAAAATAATCTCCCTCCATTATCAATCTTTTGTCAAAATTAACATACTTCTTCCAAGTCATTTTTAGCAAATCCAACTGATATAAGCTAGAATCTACTATATCTTTTTCGACATAATTCCCCCCTTTTAAATGATTAAAACTATAAATACTATTATTACAAAGAAATGTTTTGCCATTCATAAAAGCGGGAGCTTGACCCTTGGTGGGTTGAAATAGCCATTCTCTTGAAATGTTTTCGAAATAAATTAAGTTGCTGTGATTGGTAAAATAGCCATAGCCACCTAATTGATATATTTTATTGTTCCAACTAAAAAGACGTCTCCCAAAATTTGCACCATGGTATTGCGAAAGGTCTAATCTTATAGCTGAATCTCCTGTAAGTTTAAATAAATAGTAATACCCATCTGGATTAAAGAAAGTATCTTGCCCTACAATACAAGTGGTTATTAACGTTTTGCCAAGAAAAACTTTTTCGGCAACACCATCAAATTGTTTTGAGATAGTTTGCTTCACAAGTTTTATTTGCTTAGGATATAGTTTGCAAGTATCTTGAGCCCAACTATATGAAAATAGTAAGAATGTAAAAAAAATACATGTAAATTTCATAAGCGTTTTCAGTTTGAACAATATTTGATTGCGAAATAAAAAAGGAATACCTCAATTCTACAAAATATCAGTTTCATTTTGGTTTCAAAACCGAAATTACCAAAAAAATCATCCTAAAAAGCACTCTATTTTTGTGATATTTAACTCTTATTATAGTGAAAAAGATTTTTTGAAACAATTACCCCGCCCAACCTTCTCTGTCTAAACTGCGATATTGAATAGCTTCAGCAATATGATTAGTTTGGATGTTTTTAGAAGCCTCCAAATCGGCAATGGTTCGTGCCACTTTTAAAATACGATCATAGGCTCGAGCAGATAAACCCAATCGTTCCATAGCGGTTTTTAATAAGGTGTTACTAGCTTCGTCTAAATGACAATAGGTTCTTAAATCCTTCGTGCGCATTTGAGCATTACAATAAATGCCATCGGAAGTTTTATAGCGTTCCGTTTGTAACAGACGTGCTTTGATGACGCGCTCTCTAATATCTTTACTTGTTTCGGCACTTTGAGATTTACTCAACTCGCTAAAAGGAACAGGTGTTACTTCCACATGCAAATCAATTCTATCTAATAAGGGTCCTGAAATTTTATTTAAATATTTTTGTACTACACCAGGGGCGCACACGCAGTCTTTTTCGGGATGGTTATAGTAACCACAAGGACAAGGATTCATACTAGCCATTAACATAAAACTTGCAGGATATTCCACACTAAAACGCGCTCGAGAAATGGTCACAATTCTATCTTCTAAAGGCTGACGCATCACTTCTAAAACTGTTCGTTTAAATTCAGGCAACTCATCTAAAAATAAAACGCCATTGTGTGCTAACGAAATTTCTCCGGGTTGTGCGTTCATTCCTCCGCCAACTAAAGCAACGTCCGAAATGGTGTGGTGCGGACTGCGAAAGGGACGTTTTGTGACAAGACCCATTGTTTTTGATGTCTTACCCGCAACACTATGAATTTTGGTTGTTTCCAAGGCTTCATCTAATGTTAAAGGTGGAAGTATAGATGGCATCCTTTTACTTAGCATCGTTTTTCCTGCACCTGGTGGTCCAATTAAAATAACGTTATGTCCGCCAGAAGCGGCTATTTCCAGAGCACGCTTAATGTTTTCTTGACCTTTGACATCGTTGAAATCAAATTCAAAATCATCTAAGCGGGTTAAAAATTCTTGTTCAATATCAATGGTGGTTTTTTCTAAAGTAGTAGTTTCATTAAAAAAATCAATCACTTGTTTGATGTTTGATACGCCATAAACATCCATGCCATCCACTACAGCGGCTTCTTTGGCATTTTCTTCTGGTAGGATCAACCCTTTAAACCCTTCTTGCTTGGCTTTAATAGCAATAGGCAGCGTTCCTTTTATGGGACGTAATTCGCCATCCAATGATAGCTCTCCCATAATAATATAATTAGAAACATCTTCGGATTTAATTTGTTCAGAAGCCGCTAAAATACCAACAGCAATAGTTAAATCGTAAGCAGAGCCTTCTTTACGAATATCGGCTGGCGCTAGATTGATTGTAATTTGCTTACCTGGTATTTTTAAATTGTTATTATTTAAAGCGGCATGAATGCGATGATGACTTTCTTTAACGGCATTATCAGGCAAGCCCACCATAAAAAAATTGATTCCTTGTGAAATATTAACCTCTACTGTAACCGTGGTGGCACTAATACCGTGCACGGCGCTTCCAAACGTTTTAACTAGCATACGACAAAATAATTTCTGCAAAATAACAACAAAAGAAAGCACGCCTTTGCTATAATTTGTAGCATCTTTGAAATTGGCAGTATTTAAAGGGTCTTCAGAGGAACAAATTAATAAAAGACTATCGAATTTGAATTAGATTCAATATATTTGAATGATAAATTATGCCGATACCAAATCCTTCAAACAAAAAAATTCCTTTACAACTTAGTTTAGTGTTACTATCTGGTTTAGGAATAGTATGGTACATTATTTATAAAGCTTCAACTACTTCGTATACACATGACGAGAGTTATACATACACACACTATGTGCATCAAGGGTTTATGGACATCGTCTCTTATAAAACACCCTACACCAATAATCATATTTTAAATACAGTATTGATGAAATACTGTGAATTGCTTTTTGGCAGTTCTGAATTAAGCTTGCGGTTACCAAATATTTTAGCTTTTATTCTTTACAGTATTTTTATCATTCTACTTTTATACAAGTATATTCCTAAATTGATGTTTCCTTTTTATTTGTTAATGGTGCTAAACCCTCATTTGCTTGATTTTTTTGCTTTAGCACGTGGTTATGGTTTGTCTTTTGCATTTTTACTAATGAGTTTGTATTATTTGAGTTTGTATTTCACCTCTAAACAAAACAAGCACTTGATACTCTTTAACGTTGGAGCCTTTTTAGCCGTGATGAGTAATTTTTCGTTACTTAATTATTACGTAGCTGCTTTAATTGTATATAATATTGTAAATTATGTTGTTTTAAAAATAGACTCTACAAGTAATAACTATCATTTTTATAAGCAAAACAAAATAAATATTGTTTCAGTGATATCATCTGGAATGGTATTATATGAGCCATTACGCCGAATATCCAAAATGAGTTTGCTTGATTTTGGAGGTAAGAATGGATTTTTGGAAGACACAGTTGGTACAGCCATTTATAGTTTTTTTTACGAAATGTATGTTACTCCTTTTTGGGAAACCATATTTAAAGTTTTTATAGTATCCGTTGTTGTGCTAACACTCATAATCATTTTAAAGGCTATTGTTCAAAGAAATATTACCTTATTTAAAGCACATATTAGTCTAGTACTTATAAATCTAATTCTAATAGCTATTGTTGCGATAACTATTGCGCAGCATTTGATTTTAGGGAATGACTATTACATCCATCGCTTTGCACTCTTCTTTTACCCCATATTTATTTTAAATTTTATTTTCCTTTTAAATTATTTTTTTCAATTATCTAAAACAACCAGCGTTTCTATTTCCTATTTATGTGCCAGTTTAGCGCTTTTTAATATCTATATAAATCACAATACTGCTTTTTATAAAGACTGGAAAATAGATAGCGACGTTAAAAGTATGATGCAAAATTTGGTTTTAGAGCATCAAAAATATCCCAACAAAAACATACGATTAGGGATTAATTGGCTTTTTGAGCCAGGTGTTAATTTTTACCGTTATACCTGGGATTTGAAATGGTTAAACCCAGCTCACAGAAGGGGAATTAGTAAATATGACGACTATTTTTATATTCTAAATAAAGACAAAGAATATATGGATTTGTCTAATAAGCCACTCGTTTATAAGAACGAGCAGACAGGTGCTGTTTTGCTAAAAAACCCTAATTAAATAAAAAATTTAAAAGGAGATTGTTTTAAATATGATAAATTGTATATTTATAACTCTAAAAAAACACGACCATGATTAAAAAATTACTAATAGCAGTTACCTTACTACTAACAACCGCTCAAATAAAAGCTCAAAATGAAGAGCCACGTGAATTAACTTGTTACAATAAATGGTCACAAAAATTTGATGAGCGCGGAGCAGAAGAGGTGGAAGACGGTGTTTATACTGATGTTATTATCACTTCTCGTATTGGTTCAAAAGCTAACTGCTGGAGTGGAAAGGCAGAAGTTCGCAACCGAAAATTAGTAAAATGTTGGATTATTAAAGAGGATAACTCCGAGGAAGAAGTGACTCGTACTTGGAAAAACAATTCAAACAAAGAAGTAAGTATTATTAATGGCGTAAGTTCATCTATGATTACAGTTCATAACGAATTAATTAATGTATTATGGCCTAAAAAAATAAAAGCTAAAAAGGCTGCTGCTAAAAAAGCACCAGAACCAACGGATGATTAATGATGATTTAATAAACAAGAAAGGAGCAAATTAATTTGCTCCTTTTTTTATGATTCTTCCTTAAATGGATTCCTTGGAATCCATTCTGTTGGTTGTAAAAATTGCATAAATGGTTTTAAAATTAATTTAGAAACAGTGTTTTGTGGTTTAATGTAACATAATAACTCATGAGCTCTGGCGCCAACGGTGGTTTTAATTTCAGAAGCTGTTCTTCCTAAATTAATTTTTGTTTTTTGCATTAAAATGGCTTGTTCAATAAAACTATATAATATAGTTTGATACAATTCATACTCTTTGTTGTGCGCATAATCAAAGCCAATGTAGTGTGCTTCTACCTCATTCTCTAAACAAAAACCACAAGCAAACGACACCATTTGATCGTCTAAAAACCATGCATCCACATAAAATGAATTGGTATCTGCTTTTATAACATCTTCAAAATAACCTGGCGACAAATGCACTAATTTAAACTTGGCCTGATTAAATACTTGCGTATATAAATCATGCATGGTGTTTTTGTATAAGGAAACTTCTTGCGCTGATAATCTTTTTTTAGTTAACGTAGCGCTAGCGCTTAAAATATGCTTAGCTCTGTTTCTATATTTTTTTGAAAAGGTAACTAAATAATCCGTGAGGTTTGATAAGCCTTTAGGCAAATCAATAATCATATTTGGCTCTACATTAAAGTGAACAAATTTAGTGCAATACCAACAATCTTTATTTCCAAATCCTTCGGCATAAAAATCTTTTACCAAAATGGCAGAAATTTTTCCTCTTAATTTTTCTGCTCTCGATACGCAATCAATAACACCTTCTACAATTTTGAAAGTGGTTTTTTTACTGTTAACATCCAAATAAAAACCATGCTCACCGCTAATAAAATTGTTTCCGCATGTCACCAAACGCATGATGGTTTCGTTTTCATTATGCTCAATATATCTTTGGAAAACAGAAGCACGTTTACTTTTTAATTCTGAGATTTGCTTTTCAATCAATTCGCCAAATAAAGAAGCGGAAAAATCATTGATCTGAAAATAAACAACCCCAATAGGATCTTTTCTATTGTAAACAATAACATATCTAAATCTAAAATGTTCTTTTTTTTCTTTATGTAAAACTTTTAGGTAGGAATATGATAAAAACACATTCTTGTTGTTTACTGCTTTTGTCCAATCATCTGCAGGAGCCAAATTGATATCTTCAAAACAGGTAAATGTGTAACTGCTAAATAGCTTTCTATTCGGTTTTAATATATTCTTCCCTAATATCTTATCACAGAGTACAAACATCAAATTGCTAATAATTGAAAAATGTCGTCAAATAAATAAGTAACACTTTCATCAATAGAAAGTTCAGAAGTATCAATACTATAAATAGCATTCGTTGGCATTTCAAAAGGATTAGAAACCCCAGTAAATTCTTTTATTTCGCCAGTTCTTGCTTTGGCATAATGACCCTTTACATCTCTTTCTTCACAAACCTCTAAAGGTGTTGCAATATGATATAATATAAAATGTTGCTCTCCAATAATATTTTCTGCTAATCTTCTTAATTCATTAGTAGGAGTAATTAAACTACAAATCACTACCACACCACAACTTGCTAATTGCTTAGCTAACTCAGCTGTACGACGAATATTCTCAGTTCTATCTTCCATACTAAAACCAAGTCCTTTATTCATACCTTGCCTTAAAACATCGCCATCAAGTACCTTGGTTAAAATCCCTTCGTCATGTAATCGTCTTTCTAACTCGTAAGCTAAAGTTGTTTTACCTGAACCTGAATAGCCTGTCATCCAAATTACCAAGCCTTTATGAGACAATAAGTTTTCTTTATCTGAACTAGTTACAAGCTCTTCCTGATTCGGAAATATATTATTTGATTGGCTCAAAATAGAAGAAATTAGAATTTAAAAATACAATTAATTATCTTATTTTTGATGATAATATAGCCTTTTAATTAATATTAACATGACATACGATTTTAGACAAAGCCCTGTGGTTGACCAAGTAGGAATTGAGGAACGAGTGGCTCGTTTTAATACACGCAGTATTAAAAAAGGAAGTAAGGTGCAAGCTTTGAAACTAGCACTAAACATGATTGATTTAACTACGTTAGAAGGAAAAGATACAGAAGGAAAAGTAACACAAATGTGTTACAAGGCTATGCATCCACACTTAGCTCTACCTGATTTACCTTCTACGGCAGCAGTTTGTGTTTACCCAACCATGGTCAAAGTTGCTAAAGAGGCTTTAAAGGGTAGCAAAGTAAAAGTGGCATCTGTGTCTACGGCTTTTCCTAGTGGTAACTCCACCATGCAAATTAAATTATTGGATACAAAGTTAGCTTTGGATAACGGTGCCGATGAAATTGATATGGTAATTAGTCGTGGTGAATTTTTGAAAGGCAATTACAATTTTGTTTTTGATGAGATTGCTGCTATTAAAGATTTAACGCACAAATATAATGCACGCTTAAAAGTTATTTTTGAAACAGGCGAAATTTCCACCTTAGATAACGTACGACGCGCTAGTGATATTGCCATTTATGCAGGAGCAAATTTCATTAAAACATCCACTGGTAAAATTGGTGTGGCAGCAACTATGCCTGTTACACTAGTGATGTTAGATGCGATTAAAGATTATTATTTTAAAACAGGCATACAAGTTGGCATGAAGCCGGCGGGAGGCATTAGCACAGCAAAAGGTGCCTTACAATATTTAGTGATGTTACACGAAACCTTAGGCAACGCTTGGTTAGATAATAAATGGTTCCGCTTTGGCGCAAGCTCTTTAGCGAACGATTTAATTTTACAATTAGAAAAAGAAGCAAAAGGCGTTTATTATAGTAAAGATTATATTTCAGTGGACTAATATTTATGTCCCGCTGATTGCGCAAATAAACGCAGATTTTAATTCTGCGAAAATCAGCGATATCTGCGGGAAAAGAAACACAAAACACAATGGCAAAAAAAGAAGTTAAAAAATTAGAATACTTTACCGATTGGAAATACGCTCCATCGCCGGAAGCAACCGATCATATTCGTTTACAAAAACAGTATGATTTATTTATCAATGGTAAATTTGTGAAACCAAATTCTGGTAAATATTTCGATACCATTAACCCTGCGACCGAAGAAAAAATTTCGAGCATTGCAGAAGCAAATGATAAAGATGTTGATAGTGCTGTAAAAGCTGCTCGTGGCGCTTACGATAAAACGTGGAGCAAAATGCCAGCAAAAGAACGCGCTAAATACATTTACCGTATTGCTCGTTTAATACAGGAACGTGCTCGTGAACTATCAGTGATTGAAACGTTAGATGGTGGAAAATCCATTCGCGAAAGTCGTGATATTGATGTGCCTTTAGCAGCCAATCATTTTTTCTACTACGCAGGTTGGGCCGATAAATTAGAATATGCTTTTCCTAATCGTCATCCTAAATCATTGGGGGTTGCAGGCCAAGTTATTCCTTGGAATTTCCCATTATTAATGGCGGCATGGAAAATTGCTCCGGCATTAGCCACAGGAAATACAGTAGTTTTGAAGCCTGCCGAAACTACCTCTTTAACAGCTTTAAAATTAGCTGAAATAATTCAAGAAAGTGGTTTACCTGATGGAGTAGTAAACATAATTACTGGACACGGACCAGTTGGTGCATCGATGGTAAATCATAAAGACATTAATAAGATTGCTTTTACTGGCAGCACTAATGTTGGTAAATGGATTCAGAAAGCGGTTGCTGGGACAGATAAAAAATTAACTTTGGAATTAGGTGGAAAAGCGGCCAACATTATTTTTGAAGATGCGCCTATTAACCAAGCTGTAGAAGGAATTATCAATGGTATTTTCTTTAACCAGGGTCACGTATGCTGCGCAGGCTCTCGTTTATTTGTGCAAGAAAGTGTTGCCGAAGAAGTGATTCGTAAATTAAAAGATAGATTAGAAACGTTAATTGTTGGTGACCCATTGGATAAGAACACAGACATCGGTGCGATTAATTCGAAAATGCAATTGAATAAAATTAATGAGTATTTAAAAATTGGCGTGAATGATGGAGCTGAGATGTATCAAAGTTCTTGTACGATTCCAAAAAAAGGATTCTTTGTTCGCCCTACTTTATTTTTAAATACATCACAATCACACCGTATTTCTCAGGAAGAAATTTTTGGACCAGTATTAGCGATTCAAACATTCCGCACTATTGAAGAAGTGATTGAAAAAGCAAACAACATTCCTTACGGTTTAAGTGCTGGCGTTTGGACAGATAAAGGCTCTCGTATTTTTAATTTAACTTCTAAATTACGCGCTGGTGTAGTTTGGGCAAACACATACAACAAGTTTGATCCAACGTCTCCTTTTGGTGGTTATAAAGAAAGTGGATTTGGAAGAGAAGGTGGATTACATGGTTTAATGCCTTATCTAAAGTTTTAAGAAATAAGTTGTTGGTTGTTGGATTGAAGTTATCAAACAACCAAAAACAAAACTCAAACAACAAATTATAATGGAAAGAATAGAAGTTTTAAAAACATACAAAATATTTATTGGCGGACAATTTCCTCGTACTGAGAGTGGGCGCTATTATCCTTTAAAATTAAAAAACAACATGACTGTAAACGTTAGTTTATCTTCTCGTAAAGATTTTAGAAACGCTGTCATTGCAGCGCGTGGTGCATTCAGCGGATGGAGTGCTCGTGCAGCATTTAACCGCGGGCAAATTTTATACCGCATAGCAGAAATGTTAGAAGGTCGTAAAGAGCAGTTTTTAGAAGAGTTAAAACAGCTAGGTTACACGCCTGCTGCTGCTAAAAAAGAAGTAGAACAAAGTATTGACCGTTTAGTTTACTACGCTGGGTGGTGCGATAAATACCAACAATTATTTAGTTCAGTAAATCCTGTTGCTACGTCTCATTTTAATTTTTCGGTTCCTGAACCAATGGGCGTAGTTGCTATTTTAGCAGATGAATCATCTGCTTTATTAGGCTTAGTTTCTGTGATTGCTCCTGCTATTGCTGGAGGAAATACATGTATTGTATTAGCATCCGAAAGTAAACCTACTTGCTCTATTACATTTGCTGAGGTTATTGCTACAAGTGATGTGCCAGGTGGCGTGGTAAATATTGTAACAGGCAATCGCAAAGAATTACATTCACATTTTTCATCTCATATGGATGTAAATGCCATCATCAATTGTAATTCGGAAAAAGACTTTAATAAAACCATTGGTGAAAACGCTTCCTTAAATGTGAAACGTGTTTTTACGTGGAATAAAAATTGGAGCGACGAAAAAGAACAAGGACCTTATTACATTACCGATTTACAAGAAATTAAAACAACTTGGCATCCAATTGAAAATATTGGTGTATCGGGAATTAAGTATTAATTAATGTTTTCTAGCGGTTTTTGTAACTGTCGAAATAAATAACTTCAATTTTTCTACAAATTATTTTTTCAACATTAAAAATTTAGTGGCGTTCAAGGCCTTATATCATTGGCTATTTGGAGAGTTTCCATATCTTTCAATTTATCAGATTTTAATCTTAAAACAGATTTTGTTTCTAATTCTTTTCATTTATTTTTACTTAAACGTATTATGAAAATGAAAACATATTTGTCTATTATCAGTTTACTATTTTTTTTTGTTTCGTTAAAAGCACAAACCACAAACTCTACACAACAAAATTCTACTGTCAATATTGAATCACATAAAACAAAATACGTCAACATTTATACAAATCCTTCTGCCGAAGTTTTAGTAATAAAAGTAAATGAACCAAAAACAGGAATGGAAATTCTATTGTACAATGCCTTGGGTCAAGAAGTGGATAGAGTAGCGGTTGTAGAAAAAGAAACACAATATTTAAGAAGAAATCTTTCGAAAGGAATTTACACATTCAGTGTTTTAAATAACAAAGAGGTTGTTGAAACTGGAAAACTTGTTTTTGAATAAAATTATTTAACCGCAAAGATCACAGAGAGATTGAAAAGAAAAGGAGAGATAGTTTTCTTTTCTTTATATAAAACCCTTTCCTCTTGCTCTTTATTTCTCCTTTGCATTCTCTGCGCAAACCCTTTACCTCTTTGCGGTTAAGTCTCATTCTTTGTCAAAAAAATCTTGTCTCTTTGTGGTTAAATCTTATCTTTACACCTCGCAAAATCAAGCATTATGGAATACAATTTTAAAGAGATAGAAAGTAATTGGCAAGCATATTGGGCAAAACATAAAACCTTTGCTGCTAAAGATGGTGGAGATAAACCAAAGTACTACGTATTAGATATGTTCCCCTACCCATCAGGTGCTGGTTTACATGTAGGGCATCCTTTGGGCTATATAGCTTCTGATATTGTTTCTCGCTACAAGCGCCATAAAGGCTTTAATGTATTGCACCCAATGGGTTACGATAGTTTTGGTTTACCTGCTGAGCAATATGCGATTCAAACAGGGCAGCATCCAAAAGTGACCACTGAAAATAATATTGCCGTTTACAGAAGACAATTAGATAAAATTGGTTTTTCGTTTGATTGGGACAGAGAAGTAAGAACATCCAATCCTGAATACTACAAATGGACGCAATGGATTTTTATACAAATATTTAATTCATGGTATAATAAAGACAGTAATAAGGCAGAAAACATTTCTACTTTAATTGCTGAATTTGAAGCAAACGGAAATGCTAAAGTAAATGCGGTTTGCGAAGAAACAATAAAATCATTTACAGTTGCAGAGTGGAAAGCCTTTACAGAAAAAGAACAATCTGATATTCTAATGAACTATCGTCTTGCCTACTTAGGTGAGGCTTATGTAAATTGGTGCCCTCAATTAGGAACGGTTTTAGCAAATGATGAAATTAAAGATGGCGTAAGTGAACGTGGCGGTTATCCTGTTGAACGTAAATTAATGAAGCAGTGGAGCATGCGCATTACAGCATATGCTCAACGTTTGTTAGATGGATTAGACACATTAGATTGGACAGATAGCTTAAAAGAATCGCAACGTAATTGGATTGGGAAATCAGAAGGCACATCATTACAATTTAAAATTCATGGTTCTGATAAAACAATTGAAGTTTTCACCACACGTCCTGATACCGTATTTGGCGTTTCCTTTGTAACACTTGCACCAGAGCATGAATTAGTAGAAAGCTTAACCACAGCAGATAACAAAGCTGAGGTTGAAGCTTATGTGACGCAAGCAAAAAACAGAAGTGAACGCGAACGCCAAGCTGATATTAATAAAATTACTGGAGTATTTACAGGTTCTTATGTAGAACATCCTTTTACAGGAAAACAAGTTCCTATTTGGATTGGTGATTATGTATTAGCGGGTTATGGAACCGGTGCAGTTATGGCAGTGCCGGCGCATGATAGCAGAGATTATAGTTTTGCCAAACATTTTGGTTTACCAATTTTAGAAGTAGTTGCTGCAACATCGAATGTCACCCTGAGCGGAGTCGAAGGGTCGTACGATGCTAAAGAAGGAAAATTAATAAACTCTGACTTCCTAAATGGATTAGAAGTTAAAGAAGCCATAAAAAAAGCCATTGCAGAAATAGAAGCAAAAGGATTAGGTAAAAGAAAAGTAAATTTTCGTTTACGTGATGCCGTGTTTGGCCGTCAACGTTATTGGGGAGAACCAATTCCGGTGTATTACAAAAATGATATTCCTTATGCATTGAATGAAAACGAATTACCATTAGTATTACCTGAAGTAGATAAATATTTACCAACGGAAGATGGTGAACCACCATTGGCGCGCGCAGCTTCATCTTGGAAACATGAAGGTAAATACGATTATGAACATAGCACCATGCCAGGTTGGGCTGGAAGTTCTTGGTATTTTTTAAGATACATGGACTCAACTAACGCTTCGGTATTTGCTGATAAAAGATTAGCAGACTATTGGCAACAAGTAGATTTGTATATTGGTGGCAGTGAACATGCAACCGGCCATTTATTGTATGTGCGTTTCTGGACTAAATTCTTAAAAGACCTTGGTTATATTGCTATTAATGAGCCAGCGAAGAAGTTGATTAATCAAGGGATGATACAAGGAAGAAGTAATTTTGTTTATAGAGTTAATGGCGAAAACAAGTTGGTTTCTTCTGGTTTAAAAAATAATTATGAAGTCTCTGCTCTACATGTAGACGTAAGCATCGTTAATAATGACATATTAGATGTTGAGGCATTTAAAAAATGGAGAGATGATTTCAAAAACGCAGATTTTATTTTGGAAGATGGGAAATATATTTGCGGAGCTGAAGTAGAAAAAATGTCTAAATCAAAATACAATGTAGTAACACCCGATGACATTTCAGAAAAATTTGGTTCAGACACTTTGCGTTTGTATGAAATGTTTTTAGGTCCTTTGGAGCAAAGTAAACCTTGGAATACCAATGGTATTACAGGGGTTCATGGTTTCTTAAAAAAAATGTGGCGCATGTTCTATTCAGCAGATGGTTTTAACGTAGTTGATGCTGAACCAACCAAAGGCGAATTAAAAACTTTGCATAAAACCATCAAAAAAATTACCGAAGACATTGAGCGTTTTTCTTTTAATACCTCTATCAGTAATTTTATGATTTGCGTGAATGAATTAACCGATGCAAAATGTAATAAGAGAGCAATCCTTGAACCTTTATTAATTTGTTTATCACCTTACGCTCCGCACATTACTGAGGAATTATGGAAACAATTAGGTCATACCGAAAGTATTTCAACCGCTGCTTTCCCTGATTTTAAAGAAGCATTTTTAGTAGACGATACTATAAACTACCCTGTTTCTTTTAATGGTAAAGTTAAATTTACATTAGAGTTAGCTGCTACTTTAACAGCTCCAGAAGTGGAGACGATTGTAAGGGCCAACGAACAAACCACTAAATACTTAGATGGTAAAGAACCTAAAAAAGTAATCGTGGTTCACAAAAAAATTGTGAACATGGTAGTTTAAACGTTTTAGAAAAACATTCAAAATAAAAGTCCTGAGATTAAAAATTCTCAGGACTTTTATTTTTAGAAAAAAGTAGAAAATTGAAACTTTAAAAGTACTATACAAAAAATGATTTTTGGAAACTTAATAAACCTTGGGGTAAAATCAGAAATGCAATTAATTGATGATTGAATTCAAATTTGAATATTTATCAGATCAAATTGATGCACAAGTAGTTTTTAAAAACGAAGGAGGTGCTTATGCGAGCCTTTTGTTTTCCGTGTAATACAAATAAAAAATCCTGCTAACATAGCAGGATTTTTATCTCTTATTTTTTATAATATTATTTTTTTGGCTCCATTTCTGTATGAAAAGTTACTTTAATAATTTCAGCAATTTTCTCTACATATAATGTTGGAACTTTAATATTGTGTTCAGAAACTTTCACATCAAATTTAGAATCCAAAATAATTGTACCACTTTTTACTGTAATTGTTCCCGAAATTGTTCTTGGTAAAGATACGCCGTGAATATCTAAAGTACCTTCCATGTTTACATTATAAACTCCGTCTTTAGTATAATCAACTGTTTCTTTTACTTTACCTTTAAATGTTGCAAAAGGGAATTTTTCACTTTCCATGTAGTTTTCATTGTAATGCTCTTGCATTAAAGGTGATTTAAATACAAATGCCGAATGTTGCACTTGAGCAACAAACACCCCGTTGGCTGCACTAAAAACTGGCTGTGCAACAGTATTAGTTGCATCAATGTTTTCCATTTTCGCCTCGCTAAAAAATGTAATTTTAGATTTTTTACCGATATAAACTTGCGAGAAACCAGTTAATCCTAATCCTAATAATGTTACTGCTAATACCTTTTTCATATGTTTTTTATTATAAATTATTTATTCTTCTTTATGTTTCCCTTGCAAACTGAATACACGGGAAATGTTAAACCCTAAACGAACTCCCCAATTTTCCCAAGTTGTGTTAGTGTACATAAAATATTGATCCTCCGTTAATCCAAACGAATTTGTTAAATGAATTTGAAACACGTGTCCACCAGTTTCTAAATCATATCCTATGCCAAAACTGTCATAATACTTCTCTTTACTGTATTTATTTAATCTATAGCCATATTCAAGCGTAATTGCTTGACGCTTAGTGAATTTAAATCGTGTTACACCACCAATCACAAAACAATCATTTTTATCAGAAATCTTATCTACTAAATTTACATGAACCATAGCACCCGTTAATTGAAACGAAAAACGAGAATTAAACTTTCTTCCAATCATAATTTGATGGCAATAAGATAATCTATCGGGAATAGATTGGTATTTGTTTTCTCCGTCAATTATCACGTTTTGTTGAAACGTATGATATACGCTTGTAAATAAAGTAACGCTTACTGGCATTCCACCACCCTTAGTGGTTTGTTTTAATAGGCGGTATTTTAAAAAACCATCTGCAATTTTCCTTCCAGATGTTCTCCCAATCCCAAACATTAAACGAGTTCCATGATTATATTCTAGCGCTAAACGAATATTTGCGCCTCCATCAACACCCCAAGCGTTATAGGCTCCAGAATTAAAATCTCCAAAACGATGAGAAATCCTGAAATCTAAACTTCGTTTACCTAACACTTCAACTGTATGAAAATTAATTAAACGAGTTGTTTTAAATGTAGCGTTAATAAATTCTTTTTTAGGTTTTTCTTCCACCATATTTAATAAGTCATCTGGACTTTGAGCAAAAAATGTAGATGAATTACTTATTATTAAAGAAAGAGATACTATGATTTTTTTCATATATATAATATTAGTTATTTGGGGCTCCTGCATCTACCCATCTTTTTATTTTTGCAATATCGCAATCCGATAACTTGGGGCCACCTTTAGGCATGTTTCCAGTATTCACTCGAGTATACAAATTACCAGATAAGGCATATGCCTGAACACTTGAATGATTTGACAAATCTCCGCTACCTGGATTATGACAACCCAAACAAGCAGAAGATAATATTTGTACAATTTGAGATGAATAACTAATGGCATTCAAAGTATCGCAATTAGATGTTGAATTTGGTAACGCCGCTTCTGGACGCAATTCTTTGTGGTTGTCATAATAACAGCTGTTCAAAAAACAAATTGTGCCTAATGATAAAATTGATAAATATTTTTTTTTCATAGTTTTTAATTAATTATTTTTTGCTCCTTGTCCAATCCACACATATATCAATTGAATTTGTTTTTCCGTTAATTCATTGTATGGTTTTTTAGGCATGATGTCATCTCCTAAAGTTTTTAATTTTTGGTATAATTCGCTTTTTTCTGGTGAACCTGCTTTTATACCACCATTAATTAATTCTTCGTAAGATGTTAATTTAAATTCTTCAGATGATATTGCTCCATGGCAACCACTAAATGCGCAGTTAGAACTTATAATTGGAGCAATATTTTGGGAATAACTTACCTCTGACAACGCATCAAAATTAGTTTTGTGTTTACAGGACTCAAACAAAAAACCACTCGCAACAAAAACAACACAGAGTTTAAAAAAGTTAGAATAAAACAGTTTCTTCATAGTTTATATATAAAATATTTAGTAAATATAAACATATGAATTAAATAGAATACATGTTTTAACATTTAATTCTATTTAATTTAATTAACGTAAAAATAACTTTGGAAATTAAAACAGTTTAGTTTGTTTGTTCTCGCTTAAGGCTTCTTTATAAACAGCCAATACTCTTAGTCGTGCAGAGGCATGATCTACAATTGGTTTTGGATATTTAGCTGTGTTAAATTCAGGAATCCATTTTTTGATGTACTCATACTTTGGATCAAACTTTTTGGTTTGCTCTGTTGGATTAAATACTCTAAAATAGGGTGCGGCATCACAACCACTTCCTGCCGCCCATTGCCAGCCACCGTTGTTGGCGCTTAAATCAAAGTCTAATAATTTTTTTGCAAAGTAGGCTTCGCCCCAACGCCAATCAATTAATAAATCTTTCACTAAAAAACTGGCTACAATCATTCGCACGCGGTTATGCATAAATCCAGTAGCATTTAACTCACGCATGCCAGCGTCCACTATGGGAAATCCGGTTTTGCCTTCACACCAAGCTTTAAATTCACTTTCGTTATTACGCCATTCAATTCTATCATATTGTGATTTAAAGGAATTTTTTGCCGCGTGAGGAAAATGGTACAAAATCATCATGTAAAAATCTCGCCAGATCAATTCGTTTAACCACGTTTCGTTTAATACTAAGGCTTGTTTTGCTAATGCTCTAATACTAACTGTTCCAAAACGTAAATGGACACTTAATTTACTGGTTCCTTTAATGGCAGGAAAATCTCGTTGTTCTTTATAATTAGTAACAATTGATTTGCTAATCGTTGTTGCTGGAAATTCTAACTCTGTTTTTTCAAATCCCATATCATTTAAAGTTGGTACATCAAATGTTTTTGTTTGAATAAAATGCTTAAAATATTTTTTATTTGGATAAGCCTTTACTTGAAAATCGGTTAAGCGTAATTTCCATTTACGACTGTATGGTGTAAATATAGTATAAGGTTTTCCATCATCTTTGGTCACCTCCTCCTTCTCAAAAATGCACTGGTCTTTATAGGTTTTAAATTCTATTTTATGCTTTCTTAAAAAATCTTTAACTGCTCCATCTCGCTCATCCGCATAAGGTTCATAATCATGATTTGTAAAAACGGATTGAATCGTATATTCTTTATTTAGGTCTTTAAATACTTTTTCGGGTGTCGAATAAAACATTTTAATGGAACTTCCCAACTCTATTAACTTGTCATTTAAGCTTAAAATCGTCTGATGTATAAATTCTACACGACCATCATTTTTGTCTTCTAACTTATCTAAAATGTTTTTATCAAAAATAAAAATTGGCAAAACAGGCATTCCTTTTTTAAGCGCATGGTATAAACCTGCATTATCGTCTAAACGTAAATCCCTTCTAAACCAAAATATGGATATCTGCTTCATCTAATTTTAAACAATGAATGTATCTGAAAGTTTAAAAAAATCATGTAATTTCAGCACTTCTAAATTAACCTAATTAACTCATGGAATTACAACAATTTCAACAACACATATTAAAAGGTATTCCTTCTGTATTGCCTCAGCCAAAAACATACGAAAGCACAATCAATCATGCGCCAAAACGTAAAGACATTTTAAATGGGGAAGAAAAAAAATTAGCGATTCAAAATGCCCTACGTTATTTTGAACCTCAACATCACGCTGTTTTGGCAAAAGAATTTGCAGAAGAACTAAAAACATACGGACGAATTTACATGTATCGATTTCGTCCTGATTATAAAATTTTTGCTCGTCCGATAAATGACTATCCTCATCAATCTATTCAGGCCGCTGCCATCATGCATATGCTAAGTAATAATTTAGATTATGCTGTTGCTCAACATCCACATGAATTAATTACTTATGGCGGAAATGGCTCCGTGTTTCAAAACTGGGCTCAGTACTTGCTAACTATGCAGTATTTAGCAACTATGACTGATGAGCAAACCTTAGCATTATATAGTGGTCATCCCATGGGATTATTTCCTTCACATAAAGATGCGCCAAGAGTAGTTGTAACAAATGGAATGATGATTCCTAATTATAGCAAGCCAGATGATTGGGAAAAATTTAATGCGTTAGGTGTAACTCAATATGGACAAATGACAGCAGGTTCATTTATGTACATTGGTCCGCAGGGTATTGTGCATGGCACTTGCATTACTGTAATGAATGCGGCAAGAAGAGTAGCCCCCCAAGCCCCCCAAGGGGGGAATCAAGAGACGCGATTCTCTTATGAAACTGCAGATCAAATGACCTATGGTTTATTAAAAGAGTTTGTAAAAGAACATAGAAGTAATCCAACTGAAGCTGAAAAATGTTTTTGGGAATTAGTACGCGGAAAAAAAATAGAAAATTATAAATTCAGAAGACAACACATTATTGGTAAGTATATTGTTGATTTTGTTTGTTTGGAAAAGTTTTTAGTTGTTGAAATTGATGGGTTAATTCATCAATTACCTGACAATAAAGCCAATGATGAGGAACGAACAAAGTGGTTAAATGAAAAAGGATTCAAAGTTGTCCGTTTTACAAATGAAGAGATAATTTCAAATACGGAAAAAGTTATCGAAACATTGTTAAATGAGTTAAACAATCAAATTGCAACAAATCCCCCCTTGGGGGTTGGGGGAGCTGGTCTTCTATTTATTACCTGTGGTTTAGGAGGCATGAGCGGTGCTCAACCAAAGGCAGCTAAAATTGCTGGCTTAGTATCTGTTACTGCAGAAATTAATCCAAAAGCAGTTCATACGCGTCATTCGCAAGGTTGGGTTGATGAGGTATTTGATAATTTAGATGTATTGATTCCTCGAGTTAAAGCGGCGCAAGCAAATAAAGAAGCAGTATCATTAGCGTATCAAGGTAATATAGTTGATTTATGGGAACGTTTAGTAAAAGAGAATATGCCAGTAGATATAGGTTCTGACCAATCATCGCTTCATAATCCATGGGCTGGAGGGTATTATCCTGTTGGTTTATCATTAGAAGAAAGCAACCTACTAATGGCTTCTAATCCTTATAAATTTAAAAAGGAAGTTCAGAAAACGTTAGTTCGTCATGCTACTGCTGTGAATACTTTAACTGGAAAGGGCATGTACTTTTTTGATTACGGAAATGCTTTTTTACTAGAAGCTGGAAGAGCAGGTGCTGATATTTATGAAACAGAAAAAGCAATTAAAGGCGGACATGTTGGCGCAACTTTCAAATATAAAAGTTATGTACAAGATATTTTAGGGCCAATGTGTTTTGATTATGGCTTTGGTCCATTCCGCTGGGTTTGTGCAAGTGCTAATGAAAAGGACTTACAAAAAACCGATGAAATTGCATTAAGCGTTTTAGAAGAAATTTATAAAACTGCTCCAGAAGAAATTAAACCTCAATTACAAGATAATATTGTTTGGATTAGAGATGCCATGAAAAACAATTTAGTGGTTGGTTCGCAAGCCCGCATTTTATATGCCGATAGCGAAGGTCGTGTAAAAATTGCTGAAGCGATTAACAAAGCCATTGCTGCAAAAGAAATTTCGGCTCCTGTTGTTTTAGGACGAGATCATCATGATGTAAGCGGAACAGATTCTCCTTACCGCGAAACCTCAAACATTTATGATGGTTCAAAATATACTGCTGATATGGCTGTACAAAATTTTGTAGGTGATAGTTTCCGTGGCGCTACTTGGATTAGTTTACACAACGGCGGTGGCGTTGGTTGGGGCGAAGTAATTAATGGTGGTTTTGGTTTAGTATTAGATGGAAGTGAAGATGCTGACAGACGTTTAAAATCCATGTTGTTTTGGGATGTGAATAACGGTATAGCTCGCCGCAGTTGGGCTCGTAACAAAGAAGCAAATTTTGCTATTAAACGCGAAATGGAACGCACTCCTAATTTAAAAGTTACCTTACCAAACATAGTTGATGACTCTATTTTAAATAATTTATTTTAATGCATGAAACACGTCTTGTCTCTTCCAGCTGTCAAACTGAGCGGAGTCGAAGTGGAGTCAAGAAGTTTTTAATACACAGATTCGTATATTCGTAACCAATTCGTAATAATTCATTCGTAATTCGTACCTCGCAAATCAAAATATTATGTTCACAATAGACACTCATACTCACATTATTCCAAAACACATTCCTGATTTTACAAAAAAATTTGGTTATGGAAATTTCATCCAATTAGATCATCATGCGCCTGGTAGAGCATGGATGATGCAAGGCGATAAACGTTTTAGAGAGATTGCAGAAAACTGTTGGGATGCTCAAGTTCGCATTAAAGATATGGCAGAACACCAAGCGGATATGCAAGTTATTTGTACTATCCCAGTGATGTTTAGTTATGATGCCAAACCAAATGATTGTTTAGAGATTTCACAATTTTTAAATGATGATATTGCCAATACGGTTAATCAGTATCCAGATAAATTTATTGGTTTGGCAACTGTGCCTATGCAAGATACTAAACTAGCCGTGCAAGAATTAGAACGTTGCATGAAACTAGGATTTAAAGGTGTGCAGATAGGAAGTAATATAAATAACATCAACTTAGGCGAACCACAATTTCATGATTTTTGGGCAGCTTGCGAAAGAACAAATGCTGCTATTTTAGTTCACCCTTGGCAAATGATGGGACAAGAACACATGACTAAATATTGGTTGCCATGGTTAGTAGGTATGCCTGCCGAAATTAGCCGAGCAATTTGTTCGATGATATTTGGTGGCATCTTCGAAAAATATCCAAACCTAAAAGTATGCTTTGCTCACGGCGGTGGTTCTTTCTTACCAACTATTAGTCGTATTGAGCACGGCTGGGAATGTCGTCCTGATTTAGTAGCTATTGATAACGAATTTAATCCTAAAAAATACTTGGGTAAATTTTGGGTAGATTCGCATGTATGCGACCATAAAATGTTACAATATATTATTGATTTAGTGGGGGCCGATAAAGTCGTGCAGGGTTCTGATTATCCGTTTCCATTAGGAGAAGCAGTTCCTGGAACGTTAGTTCGTGAGGCGCCACTTTCTGACGAAACAAAAAAAACAATTATGGAAACAGCTGCAAAATCATGGTTATCCTTATAATTAACGTTTCACTTTCTAAAACTTTCAACTTTCTAAACTAATATGCACTTCACCGATCATCAGCTAAAACTTTTAACGTCAGCCGAAAGCAAAACCTTAAAAAAAGTAATTGTTTATTTTTGGGTTAACCGATTTAATCCAGATGCGCATGTTGATTTAATTGACAATGTAGAATTAGTGTTTACAGATGATAGCACGCTCGTAATTACTTGCGACGAAGCTGCTGCTGCTATCAATGTAATTGACGATTTTAATTTTGAAGCAGAAAAAGTACAATTAAAACAAGAATTTGGTGATAAAATCAAAATGATTCCCATCGATGCTTCTACTACAAAAATGTGGGCAGACGTAATTGGCCAAACTATAGAAGCTTTTGAATTAAGTAGAGAAGATGAGCAGTTTTTAAATGATGCGCTCATCATCAATTTTGGTTCAGAAAAACGTTCTATTGGAATAAGTCCAAACGATGGACTAATTATTGATTATTGGGAAGATATTTAGCAATCCTGAAAATTATTTAATCTACATAAAAGTCAGATTTAATGATTTAAATCACTATTTTATCTATATCGAAATAATTGGGCCCCCGTGTTGGGCTTATTTCTCTATAAAAAGAATCCTTATTTAGAATTAATATAAATTACAGAAACTGTTAATAAAATCTAAAAAAAACTACCTACTTATATAACATTCTGTTATTTTTGCACGGTAATTTTTTGTCATAAAAGTGTCATTAAACTGCCTTAAAACATACAAAATTAGATATAATTCTATGCAAAATAATATGTCTCATTTCTCTTTAAAATCCTTATTTGGCGCTGTTTTCCTGTTTTTTGCTTTCTCCTTTGGATTGAAAGCACAAGACGCTGCTAAAATATTTAAGCAAAACTGTGCGGTTTGTCATGCCTTGACCGACCAAAAACTAACTGGTCCAGGTTTAGCTGGCGTTTTCGACCGTGTACAACCTGGTTCGATGACAAAAGACGCTTGGTTACATTCTTGGATTAAGAATAACGAAAAGTTAATCAAATCTGGCGATGCTTACGCAAATAAAATTTATAACGAAAATGGCAAAGCTGCCATGACCGTTTTCGAATCTTTAACAGATAAGGAAATTGATGACGTAATTGCTTACATCAAGGCACCTCCAGTTCCAACTACCACTGGTCCAGTTACAACAACTGGTGGCGACGTTGTAGCAGCAGAAGAAGTAAAAGGCGGTATCGATCCATTATACTTATTACTAGGCTCTATTGTGATTTTAGCAATAGTTTTAGGTGCTTTACGCAGCGTTCGTCACTCATTACAAAACTCTTATAATCGTAGAGAAGGAAAAGCTGAGAAACCTGAAATCACTTTCGGTGAAGAAGTAAAAGAATGGATTGGCAGTCACCGTCGTTTAGTTGGTGTATTTGTCATCATTATTGCCTTTGGCGGAATGAAATCTTGTTGGGATGCATGTTATGATTTAGGTGTATATTACGATTGGGAAACTCAAAAAGGTTACCATCCTGAACAACCAATTAAATTCTCTCACAAATTACACGCTGGAGATAATGAAATTGCTTGTCAGTATTGTCATAATTCAGTTGAAAAATCAAAACACGCTGGAATTCCAACAGTTAATGTTTGTATGAACTGTCACAAAGGAATTCAAACTGGTCCTCAATACGGAGAAAAAGAAATTGCAAAAATATACGCAGCATCAGGATTCAATCCTAAAACTGGCGTTTATGACGCTCCTGAAAATCCAATTAAATGGATTAAAGTTCACACATTACCTGATCATGTTTACTTTAACCACTCTCAACACGTTGTAGTTGGTAAACAAGAATGTGCTACATGCCACGGTGATGTTAAAAAAATGACAACTGTTGAACAAAAAACTCCATTAACCATGAAATGGTGTATTGAGTGTCACAGAAAAACTGAAGTAGCTATGGAAGGAAATGCATACTACGACAGAATGCACAAAGCTTTAAAAGAAAAATATAAGGGACAATACGACGTTAAGTTTACGGTTGATAAAATCGGCGGACTTGAGTGTGCTAAATGTCACTATTAATTGTTAGAAACCGGTAATTACAAGAAATATCACAGATGACTATGTCGAAAAAATACTGGAAAGGTTTACCTGAATTAAACAACAGCGAAGACTTTTTACAAAACAAAAACAATGAGTTTGCAGAAACTTTACCAATGGAAGAATTCCTTACTGGTGATGACTCTAACTCTAAAGGTACAAGCCGTAGAGATTTCTTAAAAGTAATGGGCTTCTCTACAGCAGCCGTTGCTTTAGCAGCTTGCGAAACTCCTGTAAACAAATCTATTCCTTACGTTGTAAAACCGGAAGAGGTAACTCCAGGTGTTGCTAATTTTTATGCTTCAACATTTTATGATGGGCATGATTACGCATCTGTTTTGGTTAAAACTCGCGAAGGACGTCCTATCAAAATTGAAGGAAATAATTTATCAAAAGAAAGTCACAGCGATGCTTTCACTAGTGTTCAATCTTCTGTATTTCATGGTGCTACTAGTGCTCGTGTTCAATCTTCTGTTTTAAGTTTGTATGATGGGTCACGTTTAAACGGACCATTAGCAAAAGGAAATGCTACTACATGGAAAAATGTAGATGATGCAGTTGCTAAATCATTAACTTCTGGAACTAATGTCATTTTAAGTTCAACAATTATTAGTCCTTCAACTAAGGCTGTTATTGCTGAATTTACTGCAAAATATCCAAATTCAAAACACGTTACTTACGATGCGATTTCTTATTCGGCATTAATCAATGCTAATAAAAACGTATTTGGTAAATCGGTTGTTTCTTCTTACGATTTCTCTAAAGCAAAAACTATTGTAGGTGTTGCTTGCGATTTCTTAGGAACTTGGTTAAACCCTATCGAATTTGCTAATCAATACAGCAAAGGACGTAAAGTTAACCGTGAGAATTTAGAAATGAGTAAACACTACCATTTCGAGGCTAACTTATCTTTAACTGGTGCTAATGCAGATGAGCGTTACATGGTTAAACCTTCTGAGTTTGGTAAAGTCATTGCTTCTTTATTTAATGAAGTAGCAGGTGCAACTGGTAATTCAAAAGTTTCTGATTCTAAAGTATCTAACGCGGATGCTGCAAAAGCAATTACCAAGGCAGCTAAAGAATTAGTTGCGAATAAAGGAAAATCAATTGTAGTTTGTGGTTTTAATGATGAAGGTTGCCAAACATTGGTAAACGGTATCAATAAAATGTTAGATAACTACGGTAAAACTGTAGATGTTGACATGCACTACAATTTAAAACAAGGTGATGATAAAGCATTTTTAGATTTAGTAGCTGATTTAAATGCTGGTAAAGTTGGTGTGTTAATGACATACAACTGTAACCCAGTTTATACAGCTCCTGCATCTTTAAAATTTGAAGCAGCTTACAAAAGAGCAGCATTAAAAGTTTCTTTCTCTCAATCGTTAGATGAAACTTCTAAATTAGCTGATTTTGTTTGTCCTGATAACAACTACTTAGAGTCTTGGGGTGATGCAAATCCAAAACGCGGCCACTACTCATTACAACAACCAACTATCCGTCAAATATTTGCAGCTCCTCGTTACGAAGGAACTCGTCAAGTACAAGATACATTATTAGCATGGTCAGGTGTTAAATCTGATTATTTAACTTACTTACAAGGTTATTGGAACAATCATATTTTCCCTCAACAAGGTAAATATTTAGATTTCGCTTCTTTCTGGGCACATACTTTACACGATGGTGTATTAAAAGTATCTGTTAATAAAGAACCTGTAATTGCTCCAATGGCAAAAGATTCTGCAGGTAAGCCGTTAATGGCTGGTGTAGCTGCTATCATCAATGAAGTAGTTGCTGATACAACGAACATCGTTGCTCCAGTTGCTCATCACGAAACACCAGCTGCTCATCATGCTGCTGCAACGGTTGAAGTAGCTGCTGCATTACCAACTCCTGATTATAATAAAGCTGCTGCTGCTGCAACTTCTGCACAAGGTGGTCAGTTTGAATTAGTGATTTATGAAAAAGTAGGTTTAGGAAATGGAACTCAAAGTAATAACCCATGGTTAATGGAATTACCAGATCCTATCTCTAAAGTAACTTGGGATAACTACATCACAATGAATCCAGCTGATGTAGCTAGCTTGAAATTAAATGAAATGAAGCGTCAAGATAAAATTGCTTCTATCGCAGAATTAACTGTAAACGGTATCACAATTAAATTACCTGTTTATCCTCAACCAGGACAAACAGCTGGTACTATTGGTTTAGCGGTAGGTTATGGCCGTTCAGCAGAAACAATGAAAGTTGCTTTTGGTATTGGTCAAAACGCTTATCAATTTGTAACGGTTGCTAACGATACATTAACTAACGCAAGTTTATCAGCGTCTGTTAAAGCTACTTCTGAAACTTATGAATTAGCAGCAACTCAAATTCACCACACGATTATGAATCGTGAGGAACAAATTTTAAGAGAAGTTTCTTTAAACGAATACAAATCAAAAGATAAAGAAATTTGGAATCCATCAGCTATGTTACCAATGCATGGTGGCGGTAAAAAACATGTTGATGAAATTGATTTATGGGATGCTCATCCACGTTTAAACCACAAATGGGGTTTAACAATTGATATGACATCTTGTATTGGATGTGCTGCTTGTGTTGTAGCATGTACAGTAGAAAATAACGTTCACGTAGTAGGTAAAGAAGAAGTTGGTAAAACTCGTGAAATGCACTGGTTACGTATTGATAGATACTATACATCTGACATGACAGCTGCAAAAGCTTCTGAAGAACATGTTGGTGCTATGCAAATGTATTTGGATATGGAAAACCCTTCTTTAAATCCGAAGGTAACTTTTCAACCAATGATGTGCCAACACTGTAACCACGCTCCTTGCGAAACGGTTTGTCCGGTATTAGCAACTAGCCACAGTACAGAAGGATTAAACATGATGACTTATAACCGTTGTATTGGTACTCGTTACTGTGCTAACAACTGTCCATTTAAAGTTCGTCGTTTCAATTGGTTCAACTATAACGAAAACCCTGATTTCACAAACGTAAATCCAGCACAACAAGACTTAGGTCGTATGGTATTAAACCCAGACGTAGTAGTTCGTTCTCGTGGTGTAATGGAGAAATGTTCAATGTGTCAGCAACGTTTACAAGCAGGTAAATTAGTAGCAAAAGCAGCTAAAATGCCAATCGTTGATGGTTCAATTAAAACAGCATGTCAACAAGCTTGTCCTACAAACGCTATTATGTTTGGAGATCTTAATGATGAGGCTTCAGTAATTAACACTTGGAGAAAAGATGATAAAAACTACTTATTGTTAGAAGAGGTAGGAGTTAAACCAACGGTATCTTACTTATTAAAAGTAAGAAATCAAGAGGAAGCTATTCATCATCATGAAGGGCACAGCGCTGCTCCAGCTCACAAAGAAGAAGGACATAAAGAAGAACACCATTCATAAGATTATTAAAAAATTAAATATTAATTTCTGAATTTAAAATAATATGCACGCAGAATCACAGATAAGAATACCGCTGATTTTAGGGAATAAAACGTACCGAAATATCACCGATGATATTATTGCGCCCATAGAAGGTAAAGCAAACAGATTATGGTATATTTTATTTACCATCTCTGTATTAGGCTTTATGTGGGGTATTGGATGTTTATCTTACACTATTGGTGTAGGTATTGGAGCTTGGGGTTCTAATAACGGTGTTGACTGGGCTTGGGATATTACCAACTTCGTTTGGTGGATTGGTATTGGTCACGCGGGTACATTAATCTCGGCCGTATTATTATTGTTCCGTCAAAAATGGCGTATGGCGATTAACCGTTCAGCAGAGGCGATGACTATCTTCGCGGTATTATGTGCGGCTATTTTCGTAACGTTACACACAGGTCGTCCTTGGTTAGATTATATGTTATTCCCATTACCAAATCAATTTGGTTCATTATGGCCTAATTTTAACTCTCCATTATTATGGGACGTGTTTGCGGTATCAACTTATGCAACTGTATCAATTGTTTTCTGGTACATTGGTTTAATTCCTGATTTCGCAATGATTCGTGATAGAGTTGTTAAACCAAAAATGAAAAAAGCATACGCTTTATTATCATTTGGTTGGGGTGGAAATGTTCGTCACTGGTCTCGTTTCGAAGAAGTATCTTTAGTATTAGCTGGTTTATCAACTCCATTAGTATTCTCGGTTCACTCTATTGTATCATTTGACTTTGCTACTTCAGTAGTTCCAGGTTGGCATACAACAATCTTCCCACCATACTTCGTATCGGGTGCGGTATTCTCAGGATTTGCAATGGTATTAACGTTAATGTTAATCGTTCGTAAAGTTTATAAATTAGAAGCCTATATTACTATCAAACACGTAGAGTACATGAACATCGTTATCATCGTAACTGGTTCAATTGTAGGTGTAGCTTACTTAACTGAGTTATTTGTTGCTTGGTATTCTGGTGTTGAATGGGAACAATATGCTTTCTTAAACAGAGCAACTGGTCCAATGTGGTGGTCTTATGCAGCCATGATGACTTGTAACGTTATCTCTCCACAATTATTCTGGTTCAAAAAATTACGTACAAGTTTAGTATTTACATTCATCTTATCTATCGTAGTAAACATCGGTATGTGGTTTGAGCGTTTTGTAATTATCGTTCCAACTTTATGCCGTACTTATTTACCATCAACTTGGAATACTTACTCTCCATCATTTATTGACGTAGGTATTTTTGTTGGAACTATTGGAATGTTCTTTACATTATTCTTATTGTATTCTCGTACATTCCCAGTAATTGCACAAGCTGAGTTAAAATCAATTTTAAAAGCTTCAGGTGAAGAGCATAAAAAAGCTGCAGCAGAACACGCTCATCATTAATGAGTTTTTAGGGTTGAGTTTTTACTTTTTAGAATTCAACACAGAAAAAGAAAAAATAGATTAAGGATAAAGGTTTCAAAAAACTAATATCTAAAAACAAAAAACTAAATAAGAATATGGCAACTAAACAAATTATACACGGCATTTTTGGAGACGAAGTTCCTTTATTAGAGGCATGTAAAAAATTACGTGCATCTGGTATTCGTATTGCAGATGTATTTACTCCATTTCCGGTTCACGGAATTGACCCAATTGTTGGTGTACCTCGTACACGTATAGCAATTTGCGCATTCATTTATGGTATCACAGGATTATCATTAGCTACATTAATGATGTGGTACATGATGGTAAGCGATTGGCCTAATGATATTGGCGGTAAACCAAACTGGAATTACTATTCAAACATTCCTGCGTTTATTCCTATTTCGTTTGAAGCTACAGTATTTTGTGCAGCTCACGGTATGTCGTTAACGTATTTATTACGTTGTTGGTTAGTACCAGGTGCAAAGGCAAAAAACCCTGATCCTCGCACAACGGATGATAAATTCATGATTTATTTAGAGTTAAATGATGAGCAATCTAAAAAAGCTGATGAAATTTTACGTTCTACTGGTGCAGAAGAAGTAAACTACAAAGGCACTATTACAATCGAACCAAAATACTAATTAGATAAAAACTTTATAATATGAACCTATCATACAGAAATCTTAAACTAATTACCTGCGGAACTTTCGCAGTTATGTTAGTGGCAGGTTTTACATCATGTGGTAAAAAAGATGTGAACAGTCCTGGCTTTGAATTTATGCCAGATATGTATCGCTCACCTTCTTTAGAATACTATGGAACTCACATTATTAATGGAGATACTTTAAACAGTTCTAAATTACCAGTTGCAGGAACTATTGCAAGAGGTTTTATGCCATACGTGTATCCAAATACGCCAGAGGGATATACATCAGCTGGATTATATTTAAAAAATCCAATTGTGTATTCAGAAGCAGCTGAAAAGGATGGAGAAGTATTATTCGGTAAATACTGTGTACACTGCCACGGTGCTACTGGTGCTGGCGATGGAAAAGTTGGAGCTAAATTACCTGGTCCACCACCTGCATACAATGGTGCATTAAAAGATTTACCAGAAGGAAAAATTTTCCACTCAATCACTTACGGTAAGGGAACTATGGGAAATCATGCTAGTTTATTATCACAAGAAGAACGTTGGAAATTAGTATATTATGTACAAAAATTACAAGGACCAAAAACGACTGCTGTGTTAGACTCTGTTGAAGTCTTTGATGCTTCAGGAAAAGGAAAAGTTGTGTCAGGCGCTGAATTTCAGAAAATGACAAACGATGCAAAGAAAACAGAACCAGCTAAACATTAATTAAGAACGAATTTTTAAATACGACAGAATTTTTAAATATGAACACTGATAAATTAAATTTCGTAGTACCCGCTAAAGCAAAAATGACATCAATGATTTTGATGGCTGTTGGTTTAGTTTCCATCATTTGTATGTTTATGTTTGATAAACAACCTGATGATCATCATTATCATGCAACACGTGCTTGGGCAAATATATTTGCTGGTTCGTTTTTCTTTATGGCTATTGCTCTAGCTGCGGCTTTCTTTTTAGGTTTACAATATGCTGCTGAAGCTGGTTGGGCAACTACTATTAAAAGAGTTATTGAAGCAGTAACATGGTATTTACCAGTTGGTTTATCATTTATGTTATTAGTATTTATTTGTGGTCAACTTCATATGCATACTATTTATCCTTGGATGGCAGAAGGTATTGCAACAGAAGGTTCTGAAAACTACGATGCTGTAATTGCAGCTAAAATTGGATACTTTGGTATTTTTTGGTGGATTAGAACAATCTTATACATGGTAGCTTGGATTTTATTTACATGGAAATTACGTAAAAACTCAATGGATGCTGATGCTTTAGGTCACGAAGAAGCAAAAGGTTTCCACTGGAAAAACATTAAATTAAGTGCTTGGTTTATGGTCGTATTTGCCGTAACTTCATCTACATCTGCTTGGGATTGGATTATGAGTATTGATACTCACTGGTTCTCTACAATGATGGGTTGGTATATCTTCTCAGGTATGTGGGTTAGTGCTATGATTACTGTAACTATCTTAGTGGTATGGTTAAAAAAATTAGGTTACTTAGAATTTGTAACTGAAAGTACAGTTCATGATATTGGTAAATGGATGTTTGCTATTTCTTTCTTATGGACTTACTTATACTTCTCTCAATTTATGTTGATTTGGTATGCTGATATTCCTGAGGAAGTAGTTTATTTCCAAACGCGATGGGAATCTTATAAAGCATTAATGTGGACAGTTTTATTTGTAAACTTTGCTTTCCCAATGATTATGTTAATGAGCCGCGATTCAAAAAGAAATTATTTCTTCTTAATGTTTGTTGGTGTTATTATTTTCATCGGTCATTACTTAGATATTATCATGGTAGTTATGCCAGGAACAGTTGGTCATCACTGGACAGGTTTAAGCTGGATGGAGTTAGGTAACTTTATGTTCTTTTTAGGATTATTTATCTATGTGGTATTAACCAATCTTTCAAAACGTCCTTTAATGGTAAAAAATCACCCGTTCTTGGAAGAAAGCGCTCACCACTCATACTAATTAAACAAAAGAATAAACTAAAATATTTGATGTGAATTAAGAGAAAAAACTCTCATTCATAAGACAACTAAAAAATAAAGAGATATGAAATTGTTAATCTTAATCGGACTTGTACTTTTAATCATAGCTGCCCACCAGCTAATGCGTGTTGTTGAATTATCACGTGAGTTTAAGAAAACTAAAGAGTGGCATATCACGGATAGCGACAACTCCTTTAATGGCAAATTAATGTTATTCATTGGTGGCTTCGGTTTAATTGGATTTTTATTCTGGCAAATAAACCGTTGGGCTGATAATAGCCTTCCAGGAGCAGCTTCAGTTCATGGTTTAAAAATTGACACTTTATGGGACTACAATATGTATTTGATTATTGTTGTTTTTGTTCTTACAAATGCAGTTTTATTTTGGTTCGCCTATAAATACGCTGGTAAAAAAGGAGTTAAAGCAACGTTCTTAGCTCATGATAATCGTTTAGAAATGGCGTGGACAATTGCGCCAGCAGTTGTATTGGCAGGGATCATTATTTTTGGTTTAAAATATTGGAACGAAATTACTGAACGTTCAACAGATCCAAACAAAGTAACTATTGAATTGTATGCTAAACAATTTGACTGGACTGCGCGTTACGCTGGAAAAGATAAAGTATTAGGCGGTACAGATTATCGTCAGATTGATGGAGGAAACTCTGTAGGTTTAGATACTTTAGACGCAACTGGTTATGACGATATTTTGGTGAAAAACGAATTTCATATTCCTGTAAACAGAGAAATTGAATTTAAAATGCGTTCTCGCGACGTGATTCACTCAGCTTATATGCCTCACTTCCGTGCACAAATGAATTGTGTGCCTGGTATGGTTACTGAGTTTAAATTTACTCCAAACAAAACTACTGCCGAAATGCGTAAAGATCCTTATGTAATTCAATTAATGGCTGGTATTAACGAAGCTCGTGCTAAAAAAGGTGAAGACCCAATTGAATTTGATTACATCTTGTTATGTAACAAAATTTGTGGACCTGGTCATTTTAATATGCCTATGACCATTGTAGTAGAAAGTGAAAAAGAATACAACGCTTGGTTAGCTAAACAAAAAGCAGTAAAAACTATTGCAACAAAATAATAAACTTTGATAAAAAAAATTTGTTATAACAAATAAAAGGAACAGAAATGGCAAACGTACAATCGGTAGATGTAAAATTACAAGTATCTGAACATGATCACGCACACGATCATGATGAGCACGAAGAAAGTTTTGTAAGTAAGTATATTTTTAGCTTGGATCACAAGATGATCTCTCGTCAATTTTTACTTACTGCAATTATAATGGCTGTCGTTGCAATGACGATGTCTATCGTTTTCCGTATGCAATTAGCTTGGCCAGGCGAAAAATTCGCTTTCATCAATGCGATGGTAGGTGATAAATGGGGTAAAGATGGAATCTTAGATCCCAACATGTACTTGGCTTTAGTTACCATACATGGTACCATCATGGTGTTTTTTGTATTAACTGGAGGATTAAGTGGAACCTTTGCAAACCTCTTAATTCCATACCAAGTTGGTGCTCGTGATATGGCTTCTGGTTTTTTAAACATGTTATCATACTGGTTCTTTTTTGTATCTAGTGTAATTATGTTAGGTTCTTTATTTATTGATGATGGTCCTGCTTCGGGAGGGTGGACAATTTATCCTCCATTATCTGCATTACCTGAAGCTATGCCAGGCTCTAAATTAGGTATGACTTTATGGTTAATCTCAATGACGTTATTTGTTGTTTCTTCTTTATTAGGTGGTATTAACTACATCGTAACAATTATTAACTTACGTACTAAAGGAATGAAAATGACTCGCATGCCATTAACCATGTGGGCTATTTTAATTACCGCTATTTTAGGTGTGCTATCATTCCCTGTTTTAGTTTCTTGTGTTGTATTATTAATTTGCGATAGAAGTTTAGGAACAAGTTTCTACTTATCTGATATTTACATTGGTGGCCGTCCGTTAGATAACGTTGGTGGTAGCCCTGTACTATTTGAACATCTATTCTGGTTCTTAGGTCACCCTGAGGTATACATTGTATTATTACCAGCTTTAGGTATTACATCTGAAATTATATCTACAAACTCTCGCAAACCAATTTTTGGTTACAGAGCCATGATTGGATCGATGTTAGCAATTGGTTTCTTATCGTTTATCGTTTGGGGGCATCATATGTTCTTAACAGGTATGAATCCTTTCTTAGGATCTGTATTCGTATTTACTACTTTATTAATTGCTATACCATCTGCGGTAAAAGCATTTAACTACATTACTACTTTATGGAAAGGTAATATCCAATACACACCAGCAATGTTGTTCTCTATTGGTTTAGTATCTTCTTTTGTAACAGGTGGTGTAACTGGTATTATCTTAGCAGATTCTACTTTAGATATCAACGTACATGATACATACTTTGTGGTAGCCCATTTTCACATTGTAATGGGATTATCTGCCATCTTTGGTATGTTTGCTGGTGTATATCATTGGTTCCCTAAAATGTTCTTACGTATGATGAACAAAAAATTAGGATACTTGCACTTCTGGTTAACTTTCATTTGTGCTTATGGCGTATTTTTTCCAATGCACTTTTTAGGATTAGCTGGCGTACCTCGTCGTTACTATACAAACTCTAATTTCCCTTTATTTGATAACTTAGTTGATATTAACGAAATTGTTACTGTGTTTGCAATAGTTGCAGCACTTGCACAATTCATCTTCATCTTCAACTTCTTTTACAGTATTTTCCGTGGCGAGAAATCTCCTCAAAATCCATGGAATTCAAATACATTAGAGTGGACAACTCCAATGGCAAATATACACGGTAACTGGCCAGGTTCATTACCAGTAGTTCACCGTTGGGCTTATGATTATAGCAAGCCAGGTGCTGAACATGATTTTATTCCACAAACTGTTCCCTTAGCTGATGGCGAGAATGATGGTGGGGGACACTAAAAATATTAAACTAAAAAACTCTTACTAAACCAGTAAGAGTTTTTTTTTATTAAACTGTAAAATAAAAAATGATATAAAATTATTATAAAAGTTTTTGTATAATGTTTAAAATTTAAAAATAAAGACACATATTAGATATATTCGGAGGGCTCTTTCCAAATAGTACCACTAAACCTTTTATTAAAACCAACTAAAATATAAGCTGTAACTCCGCCAAAGAAAATAAGAAGGTGAAAAAAAACAGCTATTCGTTCCCTACACCAATGACTAGTATTAGGGGCAGAAGTAACTAAAATTGTTGGTAAGCTAATATCAATTAAAAAAACCAAACTTACCACGGTAACGGCTAATAACTCAAAACTACGTAAAGGGAAGGCCATAATTTTTTTTGACCAACTTAACTTTTCTCCCCATTGGTGAATTAAGTAGTAATTGCCCATGGTTGTGGGAGCAAAAATAGCAAAATTTGCGTGTGGAACTTTTTTTCGAAACGACTCAGCCACACCCATAATTTTAAATCCATCCAGATTTTTTCCTTGAGATTCGTTTAAGTGTTTAATTTTTAAAATAGCTTCATAAGGCACATTAAATTTATAGCATTGACTATCTAAGAATTTCAATCTAAATTTTACACAGAAGATTTTCAACTCGTCAGTAGTAAATAACAGAGACTTGTCTAAGTCGAACTGATTAAGCAATTCAAAAGACCTATTATAGCTTTTTAAATTATTAAGAATAGTTTTTTCTTTAAATAAACTCCTAGCAAGTATATCATTAACCGTGTCAATAATAAAATCATCAGGTTCGGATAAAACAATCTTTTGTTTCACTAATTCATCTTTAATATTAAACCCTTTAAACATAATATTAAAACAGTTTTCTAAAGCTTATGTTTATATAAATAGCTTGATTACAGTGTTAAAATTATGGTGAGCTTATCTCAAAAATATTATGTAGTATATTCCAACGTAGCGATAATAATAAAAATTATACTGTTTAGTTTTAACAATGCTAAAAACTATACTGAATGTCTAATGGAGTTAGTGCCCTTGATTGGAGAAAAAAGTATGTTGCATAAGTCTTAACAGTACTTAAAAAAATGCTTTTATTAGTATAAGTTTTTTGCCTACAAGTTGCCGATTAGCGAAAGTTTGTTGTTTTTATGTAGGCAAAAAAGAGTACAGTATTTCGGCAACTAATTAATATTGTGCGGTTAGAAAACATTTCGGTTTCAAAGCCGCACTTCTTTTAGCCGCAAATCGTTAAAGGTTAGTATTAGAAAATCAGATAATAAATTATTATATTCACAGATAAAAAGTGGATACTAATGACCACTCAAAAAAACGGGTGATAACAAAAATCCTTTTAAATCTTGATATAAGAAATTTAGAAAATCATGAAACTAAGAAATTATTTTTCTTTTCTTGCATTTATATTTGTAACTTATACTGTAGATGCGCAATACTTGACATTTAGTCATGGTGGACTCAACAGACAGTATCTTTACTATGCTCCTCCTGGCTTGCCAGCCAATTCTCCTTTAATTGTTGTAATGCACGGTTATTCTGACGATGCAACAGCCATTAAGAATTATTCGGGGATGAACCTTATAGCGGATGTTTATGGATTTGCTGTTTGCTACCCCAGAGGCACTGTTGACCACACAGGGTATCGCTTTTTTAATGTTGGTTATGATTTTAATGTTGGAATAGACACCGTAAACGACTTGGATTTTGTAGAGGACTTAGCGGTATATTTACAACAGAGTCAAGGCCTAGACAGCAATAGAACCTACGCAACAGGCTTGTCGAATGGAGGGGATATGTGTTATAAAATCGCTTGTGAAGGCTCTGGTGTTTTTAAAGCGGTTGCTCCTGTTGCCGGCATGGTACTCCAAAGTATTCTAAGCAATAATACTAATTATTCCCCCTTACCGATTTGTGAATTTCATGGTACAGCGGATAATGTTACCTATTTTACTGGAGACCCAACAAATATGGGTGGTTGGGGTGCCTACCCCTCTCTGCCATCAACAATTAATTATTTTTCAGGTCTAAATAGTTGTAATCAAACGGCAACGGATACCCTAGCGGATACAGACCCCAATGATGGTAGTTTTATCGTCCGAGAAAAGCATTCTATAAATGGTTCCAATTGTAATCAAGTCTGGTTGTACAAAGTAGTTGGTGGTGGGCACGAGTGGATAGGCTCTTGGGGAAATATGGATGTTTATGCTGGTGTTGAGATGGTGGAATTCTTTCAAGATGTTTACTGTAATAGTTTAACTAATATAAACCCACAAACTTCAAATAATAAATCCCTGAATGTTTATCCTAGTCCTGCAAATAGTCAAATCAATGTAAAAGCAGACGCAACATTATTAGGTTCAGTTTATACTGTTTATGACAACGCTGGAAAATCTGTTTTATCAGGAAAAATAAATTCCGAGAATACAGTTATTGAATCGGGTAATTTATCAGGAGGTATTTATTTATTCAGTGTTGGAGACAATCTGAAACAGACACTTAAGATAATAAAGGAATAAAACCACCCCTAACACACACTAAGCAAACAGTTTGGCAGACATCAAAGCTTTTGCAAAAGCGGTTGCTTCGCGGAGACAATTATTTTCGCTTTTCAAAAGTCCAATAAGCAGTTATCTTTATTATTTGCGTCTCGGCAGTCGCGCATTTGGTAGTATAACCATCATTAATACTTTTTATAAATTTTACTGAATCTGCCATGTTATAATTTTATGTAAAAAAAAAGCTCTGCAAATAATTCTGCAGAGCTTTTAAATAATTTAAGTTTTATTATTTACGAAGTAAGGTAACGTGCCCAACTTTTTCGTAACTCTTTTTCTTTTCATCTTTAAATGTTATTTTATAAACGTATACGTCTTGTTTCAATGTTTCACCTGAGTTATTTTTTGACCCATTCCAAAACTGATTTACATCCGTTGTTTTATAAATTTGCTCACCCCATCTATCAAAAATCACCAAATTAAAGGTTGAGAAATCTACGCCAGTTGGAGGTAAAAAGATATGGAACAAATCATTCAACGCATCTGCTCCTGGTGTAAAAGCGTTTGGTACATATAATACTACATCTGGATTAACCACAATAACAATTGATGTATCATCCACACAACCTTCAGGAGTTGTAGCAACTAAGGTTACCACAAAGTTTCCTGAGTTTACAAATAAATATGATTCGTTAACATTCGCGCTATTATATACTCCACCAATATTCCAAGCATAACTATTATCTCCTAATACAGTTGATTGGTTCGTGAATTCTACTTGTCCATCAACTACTGTTGTTTCAACTACCGAAGGATCGAAAGAAGCAATTGGTAATGGATTAGAAGTTATTCCGCTTGTTGCAATGGTTGTGTCTTTACAGCCAATATTATCTGTGTAATATAACGTAGCTGTATAAGTTCCAGGTGTTGTGTAGATATGAGTCACTGTTAATCCAGTATCACTTAAAGTACCATCACCAAAATCCCAAATTGCAGTGCCAGTAGGATAAGACGATGTTGCATAGTCTATCGTTACAGGGTTACATCCCGAAATCACATTAGGGAATGCATTAGCTTCCGGTTTTGGATTTACTGTTATTGTAATACTCTCCGCTGTTCCACAATTTAATAAAGGAGAAGGATTTGTACTATATGTCACTACATGAACTCCTGCACCAGCAGTTGCTGGAACAAAGTTTGTGCCTGTAACGCCTGTGCCTGTCCAAACACCACCTGCAAATTGTGCTATGGTTTGTAAATTTACACCTGCATCATAAATACAATAAGGCCCAACTGTATTAGTAATTGTAGCTGGTACAAAATGAACAACTGTTACAGCTACCGTTTCTGTATTAACACACGGACCGTTAGTTAATGTATATAATAAAGTGTTATTACCAACGATACTAGACACCGGAGAAAAACTTCCTCCTGCCGATACGATAGAGCCTGGTGTTACTGCAGACCATACACCTCCTGTTGGAGTTACTGTCATATTTTGTACTGTATAATTATCGCAATAAGGTCCGGCAGCTGTAATGGTTGGTTGTGCTTGTGAATTTACTGTTACATTTAATGTACTAGCTGATGGACAAAGTGATGCTGTTGGAGTTGAGTTTGTACTGTACGTTAATGTATGAACTGCTGCTCCTGCTAATGCTGGATCAAACGTTGTTCCTGTAACACCATTCCCCGACCAAACTCCTACTCCTAATGTTGATGTTGTTAAAGCAGTAGATAAGTTAACCGCTGGATTTGTAATACACATAGTTGCAATAGAACCTGTAATCGTTGATGGTACAAATTGTTCTACAGAAATTGTTGTTGTATTAACTGCCGCACAAGTTGATGCACCTACAGAATACGTATACGTATTATTTCCAACAACTGCTAAGGATGGAGTAAATACACCAGTTGGAGTAATACCAGTTCCCGACCAAGTTCCTCCTGTAGGAACAACAGTTAATGTTACTGTTGGTGCATTAGTACATAATGGGTTTACAGCTGTAATAGTTGGTTGTGCTACAGAGTTTAATTGAACAGCAATTGTTCCTGTTGCAGGACATAAAGATGTTGTAGGAACAGAATTTGTGCTATACGTTAATGTATGAGTTCCAACTCCCGCCACTGTAGGACTAAATATAGTACCAGTAACTCCATTACCAGACCAAACCCCTGCGCCTAACGTAGAGGTGCCTAATGCTGCTGATAAATTCACTGTATTACTTGGTAAACAAATTGGATTTATTGTTCCTGTAATAGTTGCAGGCACAAATTGTTCAATTGCAATAGTTGTTGTAGCAGTTTGCGAACATCCAGCCCCACCATATAAATAGGTTACTGTATTTGTTCCAACAGTTGCTAACGATGGTGTAAATACTCCCACTGTAGAGGTTGCTGGAGTTAAACTCCAAGTTCCACCTGCAGGTGTTGCAGATAAAGAAACAGATGTTGCATTAGTACATAACGCAGAAACAGGCGTAATAGTTGGAGCAACCGCACTAGTAACTGTTATTGTTGATGACTGTGCTTGCATACAGTTAGTTTGTCCGATAGGATTTACTTGCACTGTGTATACAGTACTAGCCGTTGGACTAGCTACAGTAGTATATGTATTAGTAGGATTTAAACCAATTGTTGGAGTCCAAGAATATGTAAACGCTGCAGGATTAGAACCTCCGCAATTTTGGAATCTGATATTTGGACGATCTAAGCTTGTTGTAGCAAAGGTTGTAGTTAAACACATTGGAGATGTATCACTGTACGCATAAATACATTTAACAGTACCTGTATTAGTTAACGTGTTAAAAGGATTGGATGTATAATTACTGCTTGAAACATAATTATAACAAACATCTACTAATAAATTTGAAACGCCATCCCACTCATAGGCAGTTGTAAATGCATGTGTATTCCAACCTACAATTGGCGTATAGTTTGCAGTGGTATATACTTGCACTAAACCAGTGTTATCAAATGTACTTGTAAGAACATTTAAGGAAGTACATTTTAATGAAATGGTTACACCTGGTAAAGTTCCAATATAACCTGCAGGAATTGAATTGATATTAAACGCTAATGAAGAAATTTTTCCTGGCAAAATACCAGCCGCCAATAACTCAGCAGCAGTATACAATAATTGATGCCTTGCATTTTTATACCAGTTACCGTAAATACTTGGCCAGCTATTACTCGGGTTAAGCCCTGCTCCAGTTCCAATAGTAATTAAATTAGGGGTTGTACAACCTCCAGTAGTTGATAAGCCACAAGCACTTGGAGTTGTATTACCAAAGTTTACAGCTAAAGTTGTACTTCCTGCATTACAAATGCTTATATTTTGTGGCGTTAATGTATATGAATACACAAATGGACTTACCGTAAAAGTTGTATTATAAATACACTGTCCATCAAAAACAGTTGCACTATATGTACCAATTGATAAACCTACAACGCTATCTTTTACTAAAGTAGTATTATTTAATACAGAGTTATAACCCGCTGGGCCAGTTACAGTATAACTATAAACAGGAGGAGCGCCTGTTTGTAAATTAATTACTGCATAAGAGTTATTATTTCCTGGACATATACTTTTAATGTTACTTGCATAAATGCTTCCGCCAGGCGATTGTGTTAATGTATATTTAATAGAATCCTTACATCCGCTTGCAGTATTAAAAACCAAGAAATATTGCGCTCCATTTACTGGTGAATTAATGGTTAAAGAGGAACTTGTAGCACCAGCAATTAAAGCTAAAGGGGATGCGGTGTACCATTTATAATTTGATCCGCCAGCATTCGTTATCCAAGCTACCGAGCCACAATAAGGGGCGGGCAATGAGTAAAAAGCTGGAGCTGTAATTCCTACCTGAACAGTAGTTGTGGCTAAACCGCATAAAATAGCACTAACGTTAACCGTGTAAATGCCGGGGGCTAAGCCAGTAGCATTTTGTGCAGTAGAGACGGTTGCTCCTAAACTATTAACCCATTGATAATTGTATCCCGAACTACTTCCCGTAGCCGTCACGTTTGTTGTTCCGCTATTTCCATTAAGACATGATGGTGTAGAACCAACTCCTGTAATACTAACACTTGAAATGGCAACTGTTGTTTGAAATGAACTCGCACAACCATTTGGTGCGGTTACGTTACAAGTAAATACTTGTCCAGCAGTTACTGGAGTAATTGTAGCTGTTGGTGCATTTCCTCCATTAGGTACAGTAACTGGTCCACCTGGGCCAATCCATTGATACGTTGTGTAGCCACCTGGAGCCGTTAATACTGCTTGATTATCATTTGCACAAAAACTTGCTACTGCTCCACCTTGACTACATTCAGCATCAACATAAGCATAACCATAATGTCCTCCTTGAGAACATCCTCCTACGTAAAACTCTACATTTACAGAAGTAATAGCTGGGTAGTTAGAAAAGTCGAAAGAATAAGAAGTCCATTTTCTGTACATCACACTTCCCCATCCAACAACTGCATCTGTCCAAGTTGGATCATATAAAGGAGATGTTGGGTCAGTTAAGGCTGCATTACATGTTACAGTATATGTAGAACATCCTGGTACTAAGTTTCCGTTTTGATCAGTTACTTTAACCGAAAAATAAGGTTGCTCATAAGCCATGTGTCCACCATTATCTAATACTAAGGCGTACGAAATACTAAAGTTTTTATTATTAGGGTTTAACGCCATGTTGTACGTTAATTTACTTGCTCTATAGTTAGCGCTAGCTCCATTTAATCGAACGGAAGCAGGTCCACCATTTGGATTTACTACTGGTATTTCAGAAACTGTTTGAGTACCAACAACTATACAAGCAATTGAGTCCCAGCCTACACAATTAGGATACACACTATTTGTTGGAGGGGTCGTCATAATAGTATGATAGTTCAATGTATTTGCCAAAGGCGCATTATTTCCTGCTCCATTTAAAATACCTGCTGCTGTTTGAACATAAGTAGGAAACAATGCCGTAGTAGCACCAGTAGAAACTGTTCCGTAACTTCCAGTCCAGTTAGCAAATGTTCCTTGTTCGAAACCAGCATTTGGGCAATATGCATTTTGCGGAGAATTAGGAATAAATGGCTTTGCTAGAGGATTGTTTCCGCTATTACCATTTAAATAAATAGTTCCAGCATCATAAACTCCAGCGTTCTTAGCATGAGAAGAGGTGTGTCCTACATTCTTGTGAGATAAATAATCATTATGTAAAAATCTTACATAACCTTCTATATCAGTTTTACTGATTCCTTTATTCTTAGCTTGCTGATAAGCGGCCTTGATATCAAATCCATCTGCTAACTGTGCAAAAGAAATAGAAGTAAATAGTACTAAAAAAGTACAAAATAGACTTAAAACTAAACGTTGTTTTTTCATTGTTAACTAATTAATACCGTAAAGTTATGGTATTAACAGCTGAAAAACGACTCATTTACTCATCAAAACAGTACTTCTACGAAGTTTTTTGCCTAAAACCGTTAAGAAATGACAGGTGGGGGCAACATTTCATAACCACATGACTTGCAGGTTTTTAAGTCTTTTGAATTATAAAATTTTTCAAAAACACCTTGAAATTGAGAGGCAATATCGTTTAAAACGAATTTTTCTTCATATAATTTAGTATTGCATTTTTCACAAAACCACATCAAACCATCCATTTCTCCCTCACGTCTTTTTCTTTCCATTACTAAACCAATGGTGTTTTTAAAACGAATAGGGTTGTGAGGAACTTTTGGCGGCAATAAAAATATATCACCTTCTTTAATATCAACCTCAACGGCTTTGCCATCTTCTTGAATAGTAACTTTAATGTCGCCTTCGAGCTGATAAAAAAATTCTTCGCTCTCATTATAGTGATAATCTTTACGAGAGTTTGGCCCGCCAACTACCATCACAATAAATTCAGCATCTTTATATACCACTTTATTATTTACGGGTGGTTTTAATAAATGACGATTGTCGTCAATCCATTTTTTAAAATTAAAAGGGCGTGTTACACTCATAGATTGAATTATTGAATTATTGAGTTAAAAACTAGCAAAGTTAGTTCCCAGGGAAATTAGCTTTACGTTTTTCTAAAAATGCAGAAACTCCTTCTTTAAAATCTCCGGTACCAAAACTTTTCCCAAACTCTTCAATCTCTACTTCATACCCGTTTTGTTTGTTATTATACCCAGCATTAATAACTTTAATAGCTGTTTTAACAGCAATTGGCGACTTAGTTATGATTTTTGATGTAATCTCAAAACACTTGTTTAGTAATTCTTCTTGTGTTGTTACGTAATTTACTAATCCCCATTTGTAAGCATCTTCTGCATTAATCATATCCGCTGTAACAATCATTTCGAAAGCTTTGCCTTTACCAACTAATTGGGCTAAACGTTGAGTTCCACCGTAACCAGGAATAACTCCTAAACTAACTTCTGGTAATCCCATTTTAGCATTAGCACTTGCTACTCTAATATGGCAAGCCATTGCTAATTCTAATCCTCCGCCTAAAGCAAAACCATTAACGGCAGCAATAACGGGTTTAGAATAGTTTTCAATAAAATTAAATATTTTAAAGTGTCCTATAGAGCTTAATTGTTTTCCTTCTTCTACACTAAAATTTGCAAACTCTGCAATATCGGCACCAGCTACGAATGCTTTTTGTCCTGAGCCAGTAATAATTAAAGCACGAATGTCTTTATTGTTTTCAGCATCTACAAAAGTTTCGTGAAGCTCTTCAATGGTTTGTTTATTTAAAGCATTTAATTTATCTGGTCGGTTAATTGTAATAACTAACACTTCGTTTTTTACCTCGGTTGTAATATTTTCTAAAGCCATTTCTACAGTCATTTCTTTATATTTTTAGTAGTAACAAATATAATGTCATAAGTATTACTCTCATAAAAAGTTATTAACCCGTTTTAGTAATTTAACATCTTGTCATTTTATATGTAACGTATTATTTACTTAGTTAGTATCTTTATCTTATGGTTATTTACGCAATACCGGGATTAGGTACTACCGAAAAATTATATAAAAACCTCCACATTAAAGGTGTTGAAATCATTGTGTTGAAATGGCCAATCCCAGAAAAGAATGATACGATGCAATCGTATGCGAAAAAGTTTTTGCCTCAAGTAGATACAAGCCAACCTTTTTGTTTACTAGGCGTATCTTTTGGCGGCATGTTGTGTGCTGAACTTTCAACGATAATTTCCCCGAAAAAAATATTTCTAATTTCAAGTTCGAAATATAGAGCTGAGCTACCTTGGTTTATAAAGTTTTTTAAATATGTCCCTCTTCACAAAATGATTTCCGAAAAAACACATCGTAGAATGGCTTACGAGGGACGTTGGTTTATTGGTTTTGGAAGCGCCCTAATTCCTGAATATTTAGGAATGATTAATAGCATGACCAAAAATTATTTTAAAAACTGCATAAACATTATTGTAAATTGGGATAGAAAAGAATTACCAAAAAACTATGTTCATATTCATGGTACTGGCGATAGATTGCTGTTACACAAATATGTAAAAGCAGATTATGCTGTTAAAGATGGTTCTCATGCAATGGTCGTATTTAGGGCAGAGGAGATTAGTAAAATTATTGAGAGTGAGTTGCAAAAGATTTAACTGATAATGCCGCGTAGTTTTTTAACTACATAGAAACATAGTTTTTTGTGTAAAAAAGATTGGCATATAAGCTTTGCTTTTAACATAGTTGCCTATGTGTAAAAACTTGTTTCTATCAACCTACTCAATCTTCAATTTTTTCTATGTGTCTATGTGGTTTTTTTTGCTTCGTCACATTGAAAATAAAATCCGCGATAATCTGTGAGATCTGCGGGACTACTAATTGTTATCTTTTTGCAATAAACCAATTATTCAACAAATTTTCGCGATTGTATTTCATCGGAGCATTAGTTTCAAAATCAATTAATGAGGCTTTTGCTTCTTGCAAAATGGCTTGTCCTGCTGCTGTGTCCCACTCCATGGTTGGACCAAAGCGTGGATATTCATCGGCAATGCCTTCTGCTACCCAACACATTTTAATACTACTACCTGTTGTTACTATTTCTACTTCTTTATGTTGAAGTTTTAATGCTTCAATACGTTCATGTGTTTCGGTACTCATGTGCGATCGACTTGCCACTACTACATAATTAGTTCTGTTAGAAATAATTGGTAATTGTTGAGCCGAGGTTAACAATGCATCAAGGCTTACATCTTCAATTGATTTTATCAAAGGAGTAAAATACTCTCTACCAATTTTAAATGAGCCAATTCCTTTTGCTGCAAAATAAATGTCTTTAAATACTGGCGAAAAAATAACACCTAAGGTTGGCGCGTTGTCTTCTACTAAGGCAATATTCACTGTAAACTCGCCATTGCGTTTCACAAATTCTTTAGTGCCATCCAAGGGATCAACAATCCACAATTTTGACCAGGTTTTTCTTTTTTCAAAACTATCATGAACGCCTTCTTCACTCAACACAGGAATATCAAATTGCTTTAATTCTGAAATGATTTTTTCGCTGGCTTTTTTGTCGGCAAGTGTTAAAGGTGATTTATCATCTTTATACTCTACATCAAATTTGGTATCGTAAACTTCCAAAATTTCTTTGCCAGCTTTTACAGCCGCAATAATTGTTTGATGAAGCAATTGGTGATAGTTCATGCTGTATTAATTCAAAATATTATACACTAATAAAGAAGAAAGATAAGCCAAACCTGTCATAAAAACTAATTGTATGGCAGGCCATTTCCAATGTTTAGTTTCTCTGTAAGTAGTTGCTAGTGTGCTCATGCACTGCATGGCAAAAACATAAAATATCATCAACGACCAGCACACTGCGCTGCTGTAGGCTGGCAATTGTGTTTCAAAATTTTTCTCAGCAATTAATTTTTCTCTCAGAGTTTCTGTGTTTTCAGAATCTCCGCTACTATAAATCGTAGCCATCGTTCCTACAAAAACTTCACGCGCTGCAAAAGAAGTGATTAAGGCAATTCCAATCTTCCAATCGAAGCCAAGTGGTTTAATCACAGGCTCCATTTTCTTTCCTAAAATTCCCGCATAAGATGCTTCCAGTTTTTGAGCATTCAAATCCGCTTCTGATAAATTAATTGCGACAGCGTTACTTTCTAATTTTTCAAAAGCATCACCTGGCGAATGACTCGTTAAAAACCAAAGTACAATAGAGATTGCTAAAATAATTTTACCCGCATCAAATAAAAATACTTTTACCTTATCAAAAACCAACATAGCAACTGTTTGCCATTGAGGTTTACGATACACTGGAAGCTCCATAATAAAATAACTTTTTTCAGTTGTCTTTAAAACTTTTTTTAGAATTAATGCGGCAAACAAAGCTGCTCCAAAACCTAACAGATAGATTCCCATTAACACCAATCCTTGATAATTTAAAATGCCTGTCGACTTATCTCTGGCAAACATCATACTGATTAATAATGTGTAAACAGGCAAACGAGCTGAGCAACTAATTAAAGGGGTTACTAAAATGGTAATCATTCTATCCTTCCAATTGGTAATAGTTCGTGTACTCATAATAGATGGAACGGCACACGCTACGCTACTAATCATGGGAATAACTGATTTGCCATTTAAGCCAAATTTGCGCATCACTTTATCTAAAATAAAACTGGCGCGTGCCATGTAACCAGTATCTTCTAAAATAGCAATGAAGAAAAACAATAATGCAATTTGTGGAACAAACACAACAATGCCACTAATTCCAGCTAAAACTCCGTTAACTAATAAATCGCTTAGTTGTCCTTTAGGCAAAGATACAGCAACTGTATTCATTAAGTAGGCGAAGCCTTCTTCTATCCATGTCATAGGATACTCTGCCACATAAAAAATAAATTGAAAAATTACAAAGAGTACTAAAAAGAAAAAAGCAAAGCCAAAAACTTTATGAGTAAAAAACGTGTCGAGTTTTTGTGTTAAATTTTTATTTAGTTTTTCTGGTTGTTTTATGCACTTAGCAACCATGTAATTTATTTTAGAAAAACGATGAAGATTATCATTTAATTCGAATTCCTTTATTGCATGGGACTGCTCTTTTTTTTTGTCTAATGCTAATTGAATAAGCGTTTGGTAAGAATCAATCTGTGGAAATAATTGTTTTTGTTTTTCGAAATTATAAAAAACAGTGTCAGATATTTTTGCTCTTGTAATCGCTTCTTTTAATTCTTGAATTCCATCCTTGCTTCTTGAATTGATAGGAATTACAGGAATATCGATTAATTTCTCTAACTCCTCATAATAAATAACCGTGTTGTTTTTTGCAGCCTCATCTATCATATTTAAAGCCAACACGCAAGACATTTTTAAATCGATAAGTTGAGTGGCTAATAATAAATGGCGTTTTAAATTAGACGCATCTGCTACAATAACTACAACATCTATTTTTTCATCAACGCTAAGTAACGCTCTGCAAGCAACTTCTTCATCTAGTGATTTTGGATATAAACTATAGGTTCCTGGTAAATCTGTAACTTTAAATTCTTGATTCTTATGTTTATAAGAGCCATAATGTTTATCCACAGTAACACCTGCATAATTGCCTGTTTTTTGATGCAAGCCGGTCATCGAATTAAATAGTGTTGATTTTCCACTATTTGGATTCCCAACTAAAGCTACAGAAATATGAGACAAATTAGATGGCACAGGACTCAATAGTATTTTCTGGGTTTAATTTTACAACAATGGTTGCCGCTTCTTGCTTTCTTAAACTTAATACATAACCCGAAACCTCAATAGCAATAGGATCTCCAAAAGGAGCAATATTAGATAATTTAATTTTTTCACCAGGCAAACAACCCATTTCAATAAATTTTAACGATAAAAAATCATCGGTAAATTCTTTTATGGTGGCTGACTGGCCTAAGGCTAAAGTATCTAATGTTTGCATAAGTAAAGCCTATAAAAATACATTTATATAGGCTTTTTCTGCATACCTTAAATGTGGTATATAATTATGTTTTGAGGAGATTATATAATCAAGGATTTCCTATATAACACCAATAGCATGTAAATAAATGAGCGAAAAACTTACGATAAAAAGAACCATAATGGTATTGGCAATTTTTAATTTTTTTAATTCTGATAGGTAGTCTCCAATAAATATACTTAAAGGAATAATGCATGGCAGCAAAATCATGTCGGACACTTGCTCAAAAAACACCATTAACAAACAAAAAAGCAGCATCCATAATAACACGTATTTTGTTTTTTGTGTTTTTACTTTTCCACCAAAGCCCTTAGAAAAATAGTGAAACAATGCAAATACTAACGTTAAGCAAGACATTAAAATAAAGGCCAAATAATACTCCGAAATAATTAGTTTTTGTAAACTAGAAGTTGCTTCCTTAATCATTTCAAATACTACAAAAGCATCATTAGTGTTTAAATAGCAAATGCTTACATATATATATAATGGAGTAACAAGACCAATAAACATAATACTCCACTCTCTCCAATTAAATGGGCGAAGAATAAATAAGGCAATAAACATTAATGGAAATGCAGAGATATAGTGTATACAAAAAAAAGAAGCTAATCCCATAAAAATGCCCGATTTAAAAACGTCCATTAAGGCATAATCCTTTCGGTAACTGTTGATTAAGAAATATAGCGCAGGTATAACAAATAAATTGGCCACTAAAATTGGTTCAACCGCACTTTTAGTTGTAGCAGAAAAGGAAAATAAAATGTAAAAAAAGGCAGGTAAATAATTGGTTTTTGAGGTGATTTCTTGCTCAATAACCAAAAAATTAACAAACAGAGCTCCTAATAATACAACTATTAAAGTGATGATTTGGTTTACGATAAATGAAAAACTAGCTCCAAAAAAGAAAGAATACAAAATATGCTCTTTGTAATTAATCTGCTCGGTACTAATATCTATATAGCTAAAAGTGCCTAACCAAGCGCCAATACAAAACAGCAGCAGTATAATTATAGCAGCTTGAACATTACTTTTTAAAGGTCCAACAATCATTTTTTGTAGAAAATCGTTTTTTTTAAGAAAAAATTCTATTTTTGTGCTGTAAACTTACTAAAATTAGATTAATATGGCTTCTTTAATGATTACAATGACTGATGTTTTTTATGGTATTGGCGATTTTTCTCAAATGATTTTTAGAGGAATGAAAACATTAGGACATGGACCAAACATTATTTTATGGTCGATAATCGCATTTTTATTAGCTTACCAAGTACGTCAAATGATGAAACAAAACAAAGAGGCTGACAAAAACGGCACTTTAAGATAATAAATAGACTTCTTTAATTTATTAAAACCCTGATTGAAAAATCAGGGTTTTTTTATTACATTTACGATAATGAATAAACTTTATCTTATAGTTATTCTTATCGCTTTTGGGTTGTGTGGTTTTTCACAAAGGGTAAAAACACCTCCCGTTCATGCGCAATCGCACATTCAGTTTACGGAAAACAAAAATCAATGGAATACTAACATTACCCACCGAGCTCAATTAGATGGTGGAGCCTTATTTATTGAAAAAAGTGGAAAGTTGACCTATCACTTATATGATAAGGATAATTACAGAGCAAGGCATTTGGGCAAAATTATATCGCCAAATCTAAAGTTTCATGCATATACCATTGATTTTATAGGCTCTAATATTAGCCCAACAGTTGTTTCAAAAGACATGACGGAGGATTATGCCAATTTCTTTATTGGAAAACAATCTTCTTCTTGGGCAACAAATGTTCGTCAGTACAAAACTGTTACGGTTAATAATTTATACAACCATATCGATGCGATTTACTGTGGTGGCAGTCAATCTATTAAATATAATTTTATTGTAAAACCTACTGGTAATCCAAGTGATATAAAAATTCATTACTCGGGTATTAATAGTATTAAACTAAAAAACAACGAGTTGTATGTGAGTACTTCTGTTAGCGAATCTATAGAACAAAAGCCTTATGTGTTTCAAGTTATTAATGGAGATACCATAGAAATTCCCAGCAAGTTTGTTTTAAAAGACAATACGGTTTCTTTTAAATTATTAGAAGATTACGATCATAGTCAGGAATTAATTATAGATCCATTATTAGTATTTGCGGCTCAAAGTGGCTCTACAGCTGATAACTTTGGGATGACAGCCACTTACGATTCACGCGGAAGTTTATACACTGGAGGAACTGCTTTTAATATTGGCTATCCAACAACCTTAGGAGCTTATGATGTAACTTACAACGGAAGCGCCTCTAACGGTTTTACAGATGTGGTGATTACAAAATATGATTCTGCTGGTGCATTTTTAAAATACTCTACCTACATAGGAGGAGCAACCGCTAGCGAAATAGTAACTAGTTTAATTGTAGATAAAAACGACAACTTGTGCTTATATGGTGCAACCAGCGCTATTGATTTCCCAACAACGGTTGGCTGTTACGACAATACCTTTAATGGTGGAACCGCTATTAATTTTGTGTTTAATGGCACTAACTTTACTAATGGAACCGATATTTATGTAGCAAAATTTAATAGCACCGGCAACACACTTTTGGCTTCCACATATATTGGTGGTAGCGAAAACGACGGGGTAAATTATAATAATGTAATTGCAACTTACAATACGCCTTACGGACCAATTACTGAATACCCGCCAGATTCATTACAATATAATTACGGAGATCAGTTTAGAGGTGAAATTCAAATTGATACTTTAGACAATATTTATGTTTATAGTAGTACAAAATCTTCTGATTTTCCTACCCTAAATGCTATTGATAATGCATTAGGTGGGCGACAAGATGCTGTGCTAGTAAAATTTAATCCAACGCTTAGCGGACTGGTGTTTAGCACTTTTATTGGAGGAAGTGATAACGATGCTGGTTATGCATTGGCTTTAGACGATACTTTAAATATCTATTTAACAGGCGGCACGCGTAGTTCCGACTTTCCTATAACCACAGGAAGTTATAAAACAACGTACGGCGGAGGAAAATGTGACGGTTATATTTGCAAAATAAAACAGAATGGTTCTGCTATTATTCACGCCACATATATTGGCACTACAGATTATGATCAAAGCTATTTTGTGCAATTAGATACGCAACAAGATGTTTATATATATGGGCAATCTTTGGGTAATATGCCTATTTCAACAGGAGTTTACTCAAACGCTAATAGCAAACAATATATTCAAAAATTAACCCCTCAGTTAAATACCTTATTAGCTTCCACTGTTTTTGGAAACAGCAATGGTACGCTTAATATTTCTCCTTCAGCATTTTCGGTAGACTGTGCAGGTAATATTTATTTATCAGGTTGGGGAGGCAATATCATTTTTGGAAATGTTACTAATAATATGCCACTCACTGCAAATGCTATTCAAACAACCACAGACGGCTTTAATTTTTATTTAATGGTGTTGGCTCCAAACATGAATAGTATATTGTTTGGAAGTTACTTTGGCGGCGCCCTTAGCAGAGAGCATGTAGATGGCGGAACTAGTAGATTTGATAAACGAGGAATAATTTATCAATCGGTATGCGCTGGCTGTAACGGAAACGATGATTTTCCTGTTTCGCCTGGAGCTTGGCCAAGCTCTAGCTTTGGTTCAAATACTAATCAATCTTCCAATTGCAATAATGGTGTTTTTAAAATTGATTTTCAGTTAAACTCTGCTATTGCAAGTATTTCTACAAATACTATTTCGGGATGTGTTCCTTTAACCGTAAACTTTACAAATAATAGTACGCCTGGGCATGAGTATTTATGGGACTTTGGTGCTAACGATACCACATCAACCATTTTTAATCCTATTAAAACATTTACAGCCGCTGGAACATATACCGCCAACTTATATGTAAAAACGTCTATTTGTAATAACTTGTACGATACGGCTAGTGTTGTTATTAATGTGTATCCCGCACCTGCCTCTATTTTTAGTATTACGTCTTCACCTTGTAGTAATACGGTTTCTACAACTAATAATAGTTCTGGCGCAGGCGTATATACTTGGGCTTGGGGAGACAACAGTCCAACCTCATCATTAGTGTCGCCTTCACATACTTATACTGCTAATGGTTCCTACACCATTGCATTAACTGTAACATCAGTCAATGGTTGTGTTTCTAATACTACGACTACATTAAGTGTTTATAATTTTACTAATTCTGTTAGTTCGGCAACCATTTGTGGTGGATTAAACGCCTCTCTTTTAGCACAAGGAGGAACTAGTTACACATGGCAACCCTCTTCAACGGTAAGTAACAGCTTAATTCCAAATCCAACAGTTAATCCAACTATAACTACCGTTTACACAGTACAAATAAATAATACCTCTCCAGGATATTTATGTTCAACTACTTTAACAACACAGGTTTTAGTAAGTCCTAAACCTGTTGCTGATTTTACTTTAATTGTTGATTCTTGCTCTAGTAATATGAGTTTTATAAATCAAACATCTCCTGCTTCTACAACATCAAATTGGACTTACGCAGATGCTTTTTCATCATATACTCTTTCTACAAATCAAAACCCAACCTATTTATTTGATGTTGCAGGAACATATACAGTTCAATTAATTTCTCAAACACCTTCTGGATGCAAAGATACTGTTATCAAAACAATCGTTGTTCCTGTAAGCACAGTAACAATAGTTCCTCCTCAAACAAAATGTTATAACGAAACAGCTTATTTATACGCTTATGGAGGAAACGCGTATAGTTGGCAACCTACAACAGGACTTTCAAATCCAACGATAAATTTGCCAGCGTGCACAACAACAGCAAATACTATATACACTGTAACCATAACACAAAATAGTTTGTATGGGAATGTTTGCATAAAAACACTCACAACATCCATGGTTGTTTTTCCAGAAATTACTTCTGATTTTAATTACACAATAGCACCTTGCGGCAACAATGTACAATTTACAGATTCTTCATATACGAGCCCTGTAAGTTGGCTTTGGAACTTTGGCGATATTAACACTAGTACACAGCAAAATACATCACATTTTTATAATTCTCCTGGCATTTATACTGTTTCACTTATTGCAAGTGATTCTAATGGCTGTAAAGACACCAGTCAGCAAGTTGTAGATTTAAATGGTTTTGTACTAACTGTAAGTCCTACCGTTTTATTATGCGACCAAGATACCGTTCAATTATCTGCTTCAGGAGGAAATTATTATATATGGCAACCAGCTCAATATTTATCAAATCCAAACATATCAAATCCGCTTGCTTTTCCTCTAGTTTCAACCGATTACACTGTCACTATTGGAACCATTGTTGGCAATGATACATGTATAAATAACTTAACTACAACGGTCAACTTATTACCTTTTTCATATAACACCAATTCTATTTCTGTTACATCAACAACCGTTTCTTTGGGTGAATCTGTTAGTATTACTTTAAATAACTTCCCATATAATGGCACGTTAACCATAGTTCCTAATACAAATGTAACAGCACTTACCAATACTGTCATTACAATTACACCAACAAAAACAGGAGAATATACCGTTTATTTTACTGATCAAAATGGTTGTAGACATGCTTTAAAAACAATTTATGTGATAGTACAAACAAATATTTGTAACGAAGGCGTTGTGTATTTACCAACAGGATTTACACCCAATAATGATGGAGCAAATGATATTCTTTACATTAGAAGTAATTTTGTAACAGAAGTGTATTTAACTATTTATGATAGATGGGGCGAAAAATTATTTGAAACCAACGACATCAAAAAAGGTTGGGACGGCATATACAAAGGTAAATTATTAGACCAAGGCGTGTATGGTTATTATATGACATTTAAATGCAATAACGGTGAAGAATCATTTAAAAAAGGCAACATTACATTAATGAGATAATGAGATTTAAATTATTACATATTTATTTTTTAAGAGTCTGTGCTTTCACATTCTTAATTCTTAATTCTGCATTCTTAATTTCTCAAGATATTCATTTTTCTAATTGGCAAATGTCGCCACTGAACTTAAATCCAGCCAATGCTGGTATGTTTGAAGGCGATGGACGTTTAATTTTTAATTACCGCAACCAATGGAAACAAGTGCCTGTAACCTATAACACCTTTAGCTTTGCCGCTGATATGAATTTAAATAAATCGTTAATAAAAGGCACTAAAGAAGCGATGGGATTTATTTTTAACACAGATATTTCTGGAGACGGAAGTTACACCATAACCGATATTAAAATTCCTATCAATCATAAATTCTCTTTTAAAAAAGATTCGAACTTAACCGTTGCTCTAGGTTTATTAGCAGGAATTACAAATCTTAACATTACATCTTCTCGTTTATCTTATGACAGACAATGGGATGGCGATGCCTATAATCAAGCATTATCAAATGGAGAAAATTTTAACAAGCAAAGTAAATTATTTGCTGATGTTTCTTTAGGAGCTATCGTTCAAAAAAAATTCAATCAAAAATTCAAAGCAACCATCGGTTATGCCGCAAGCCACTTAAACCGACCAAACATTTCTTTTAATAATACGCCGGGAGCTGTTTTGAGAATTAAACACACGGAATCATTGCAATTAAAATATAGTTTCAATCAAGTCTCTGCTTTTATGTTTGAATACTATGGAAATCAACAACAAAAATTCAGAGAAAATTTAATGGGCTTCTCGTATTACCACACGATTGAACCGAGAACAAATACGGTTTTCAACTTTGGAATCCTGACTCGTTTAAAAGATGCATTGATTACAACTGTTGGTTTAGAGCATAATAACATGCGTTTACAAGTGTCTTACGACTATAATTATTCTCAATTTAAACGTGCAACAAACGGAAGAGGTGGTTTTGAGATTTCATTAATTTACATTTGGGCAACTAAAAAAGTATTTGTCCCTAAAACACGAGTTTGCCCTATTTATATGTAATCAAAAATTAGACTGTAATTTTTGATTGTCCCATTTTTTTGTTTAGTTTAGTATATCTTAATTGGTTTAAGAAATATGCATAAATTGATACATCGATTTTTATTTGCTTTGCTTACCGTGTTTTGTTTTTTTCAAGCACAGGCAACTCATATTGTTGGGGGCGAATTAAACTATAAAAACTTAGGTTCCAATAATTATGAAATTCGCTTAACGGTTTATCGTGATTGTTATGTTGGCATTCCATTGTTCGATAATCCCGCATCTGTTGGAATATTTGATAGTAATCATAATTTATTACAAACTTTAAATATGACATTTAGAGGATTAGATACCTTACCTCCAACAATTAATGATCCATGTACTATTCCCCCTTTAGATTTTTGTTATGAAGTAACCACTTATATTGATACCATTAATTTGCCCCCACTGGCAGGTGGTTATCAAATCTCTTATCAGCGTTGTTGTCGCAACCAAAACATCTTAAATATTGTAACTCCACAAGATGTTGGCGCAACGTATTATGCAACAATTCCCGGTCCAGAAGTGGTATCTGTAAATAGTAATCCTGTGATTAAATTTTGGCCTCCTCCCTTCATTTGTGTTGATAAACCTTGGGTGTTTGATCATTCAGCTATTGATTACGATGGCGATTCTCTAGTATATGAATTGTTTCAACCTTATAACGGTCTTGACCCTTGTTGTCCCATCATTGGTGGAGGACTTGGGGCTTGCGCTTCTCCTCCTCCTTCATGCCCAACCGTTCCCGTAAACCCTCCTTTTACAACTATTACTTGGTTAGCTCCATATAATACCTCTAATATGTTAGGTGGTGTTCCTATGCAAATTAATTCGTCTACAGGTTTAGTAACGGCTACTCCAAACTTGCAAGGATACTTTGTAATTGGCATTAAGGTAAAAGAATACCGTAACGGCATTTTTTTAAGCGAAACCAAACGCGATTTTCAATTAATTGTAAAACCTTGTCCGCAAGTTGTAGTTGCAGCTGCGCAAGCACCACAAGCTATTTGCGGCACAACAACAGCCTCTTTTCAAAACAATAGTATTGGAAGTGCAGGCCTTGCATTTAATTGGTACTTTGGCGATCCAAGCACTACAGCCGACACATCACATGTAACAACGCCAAGTTATTCATACCCTGGCACAGGAAGTTATTCGGTAACATTAATTGCCTATGTAAGCAATAAGCCTTTATGCAATGATACGGTAACAACTGTTGTTTCTATTAGTAACGCTTTTACAGCAGCCTTTTCATTTACACCTATTGCATGCTCAGATAATTTAGTGAATTTTGAAGGCTCTGTTCAAAATCCTCCAGGCACTACTCCCGAATGGTCGTGGAATTTTGGCGATGGAACAACAAGTACTTCGAACAATCCAAGTCATAATTATACAGCTGGCGGAAGTTATCAAGTAACCTTGATTACACAAATACCAAACTCTATCAATTGCATTGATACTTTATCTGCACAAACTATCGACATTATTACAAATCCAGAGTTGTACATTCCAAATACATTTACGCCAAACGGAGATGGGCACAATGATGTTTTTAGGGTTCGCGGTCCAAACTTTGCAATCTACTATTTTGCGGTATATAATCGTTGGGGAGAGTTGATGTATGAAACAACCGACCCAAGTCAAGGATGGGACGGGAATTACAAAGGCAAACCTTCTGACCCTGGAGTATTTGGATATTATGTGAAAGCAAAGTGCGGAGAAGGTAGCGAAGAGATTTTTAAAAAGGGTAATGTTACTTTAATAAGATAAATGAAATTTAAGTTTACATATATTTCATTTTATACTGTAATGCTTTTTGCTTTATTAATTTTTAATTCTAATTTTTTAATTTCTCAAGATGTTCACTTTTCGCAGTATAACGGTTCGGTTATTAACCTCAACCCAGCTTTTACAGGATTTTTTGATGGAGATTATAGATTGAATGGTATTTACCGAAGTCAATGGAGTAGCGTTCCTGTGCCATATAAATCTTTTTCGTTAGCTGGTGATGCTCGTTTTAAACCTAAAGGCATGAAAAGCGATTGCATTGGAGTTGGCATTATGTTTAATAACGATAAATCGGGCGACACCTATTATGGAACAAATCAATTATATATATCAGGTTCTTACATTCATAAATTAAATAAAGATTCAACTTTACTTTGGACAACTGGGATTATGGCCGGCATCTCAAATGTGGGATTTAATTATAGTCGTATGACCTTTGATGATCAGTATCAAAACAGTAGTTATAGTTCATCAAACAGCACTGGCGAAAGTTTTACAAAAAACGCCGCCACCTTTGGAGACTTTAATTTTGGAACCGCTTTACATTATGCCATCAAGCAAAGAGCTTTTGTGCAATATGGCATATCCTACCACCACTTCACTAATCCTAAATTAACGTTTCAAAACAATACAAGTATTCGTATTGACCCTAAATTAAATAACTACTTGTGCTTTGCTTATCCAATTGGTGTAAAGACAGATATCATTGCAGAAATATTATATTCTCATCAAGGAAAATATAACGAGGTAGTGCCTGGTGCTATGGTAAAATTTTTGTTAGATGAAAAAACACGGCAGGCAATTTCTGTTGGTTTATACTATAGAGCCAAAGATGCTGTAATTGCGCGACTAGGTTATCAAATAAAAACATTAACAGCAGGTGTAAGTTATGATGTAAATACTAGCAAGTTTATTGCAGCAACAAATCGTCGGGGAGGTTTTGAGATTTATGTGACTTACATTTTCAAAAAAATTATTCCGTTTGCACCTAAAACAAGAGTTTGTCCAATTTACATGTAAATATGATGTCATTAAAAAAACATACGCTTTTTGTTATTTTCTGTCTGTTGATGAGTTCAGGATTGTTTTCTCAAAGCATTAAATCATTTTTAAAACAGGGCTCCGAAGCCATATCGAAAAAAGATTATTCGTCGGCTGCACAAATTTACAATCAGGTTATTTTAATTGACTCTTCCAATATCGAATATCAATTGTTGTTTGCAGATGCTTCTCGTTTAAATTACGATGGCGATGTTGCTTTGCATTGGTATCAAAAAATATTTAAAAAAGATAACGGCAAAACATACAAAGAAGTGCCTTTTTATATTGCCATGCAATTAAAAACAAATGGAAAATATAAAGACGCTAAAAAATATTTTGACAAGTATTATAAAAAACAACGCAACAGTAAGGATAAAGAAAAAGCGCGCCTAGCAGCCAAAGCCAAACAAGAATTTGAAGCCTGCGACATTGCCCAAGTAATTATTAAAAGTCCGCTCGATGTAAAAGTGGTTCATTTGGATAGCGCAGTGAATAGTAAGGTAAGCGAATATGCTCCTTTTGAATATGATAGTTTATTATATTTTTCTTCGTTGAGAGATAAATCAAAACAAGATGCCGCGGGTGTTGGATTCAATAAATTATATACGTCTAAAAAATCTGCTAGTAAGCCAAATAAATTTTTAAAAGCAAAAGAACTCGATTCATTGTTCAATAAAAGTAATATTCACAATGCTAACACCAGTTTCAATTCAGATTTCACCAAAGTATTTGTATCTCGCTGTGGCGCATTAAACGCCACTCAATACCGCTGCGAAATTTATGTGTCTGATTTTAAAGAAGGACATTGGACAGAATTACAAAAACTACCCTCTCCTATTAACGTGAATGGAAGCAACACCACACAACCTTGTTTAAGTGAAATAAACGATAAACCTGTTTTGTTCTTTGCAAGTGATAGATCGGCAGGAGAAGGCGCTATGGATATTTGGTATGCTTTTATGAATACAGATGGAACTTTTGAAACTCCTATTAATGCCGGTAAAAAAATTAATACCATTGAAGATGATATCACGCCTTGGTTTGTGAAAGAAAACAAAACGTTATACTTCAGTAGCACATGGCACAAAGGCTTAGGGAACTTCGATATTTTTACGTCCGAATTTAAAGATAACGCTTTTACCGATGCTCAAAATATTGGCTACCCCATCAATAGTAGTTATAATGATATTTACTATAGCGTGAATTCTAAAAAAGACAAAGCCTATATTTCCTCTAATCGTTTAGGTTCATACTTTGAGGATAAGCCTAATTGTTGCAATGATATTTATAGTTTTCCTATCACCCCTTTAACAGAGCCGCCTAAACCAATTGATACAACGGCTTTATTAATTAATCAAATGAAAGTATTAGTTCCATTAACGTTATATTTTCATAACGATGAGCCCGAACCTAAAACCAAAGTAATTATCACTAAAAAAAATTATAAAAAAACCTACGAAGACTATACTGTATTAAAATCAAAATATTTTTCGGAATACGCTAAAGGATTAGAAGGAGATCAAAAAGATTTTGCCATTAATAGAATTGAAAACTTTTTTGAAGACAGCGTAGATGCCGGAATGCAAGACTTAGATAAGTTTGCTTTATTATTAGACCAGGTTTTATTACGTGGCGAAAAAGTAAAAATTACAATGAAGGGCTATTGCAGTCCGTTAGCTAGTACAGATTATAATGTGAATTTAGCTAAACGTCGTATTAGCAGTTTGCGTAATTATTTTATGGAATATGGTAATGGTAAGTTTGTAAAATATGTAGATAATACCAATGACGCTGAAGGCCGCATTGAGTTTTTTAACGAAGATGTTGGCGAATTACCAGTAAGCACGGTGAGTGATGATGTAAAAGATGTTAGGAATTCCGTTTATAGCCCTTTTGCAGCCAGTGAACGCAAAATCCAAATTATTGCTATTAGTTATTTGAAGTAAATTGCTTACTAAATCAATCATACTTTTTAATGCGCTCTATCACTGTATTCACTTTAAGGATAACTTACCTTTACATTGTCTTAATTGAAGAAGTTGTTCGTAAATATTATTTAAAGCACAAACAGAAAATTGTAACAAATTTTTTAAACTGTAAAATCCGAAGCCGGCTTAAAAACCGATTGCATATATTTTCGATTTCAATTACGAAAGAAAGAATACAGGTTATAAGTGTTTTACTTCATGAAAAACTTGAATCAAATCGAAAATCAAGCACGCAAGTAGCCTGCTTTTTTTTGAGAATAATTCATTCTAATATTTACCCTAATTTTTGAAAAGCAATTCTTTCATCCCCATTTTGCATATACACAATGCCACAATAAGAAAATTCGCATCTTGTAAGCACTTTTTGCATCGGAATATTCTGTTTATGGGTATCAATTCTAATATTGCCAACCTCTGCCATGCACCAATTTATGCAATGCGCAGCAATTCCTTTTTGAATGCCATTTGTAGCTATTCTATGAATAACTCCGTATTTTTCATCATTAATCCAATTACCTTCATAAATGCATTTATAGGTTGGCTCTGCTTCAATTCCAAAATAAAACGTTCCTAAAATAGTGCTGTCGTTATAGCAAACATAACTTTTTCCGTTTGATATGTCTGAAATAACCAATTCTCTTCGTGGATAGCCATCTAACCATTGATTGGCATTTCCATTAGCAGCCATATACGTTCTAGCATAATCATAAATTTTCATGATCTCATCAAGATCTGCTATGGTAGATTTCCTTATTTGCATTTTCCTATTTAATCAATGAGGCTATTAACTTTGTTTGATTTGCAACTACTGTTACAAAACCCCATATAACAAAGATAATTGCTTTGTGTGCCATTCCAAAAATAATTTAAATCGAATGCTATCAAAAAGATTCTCGGATTTAATGGTTTGTTTTCTGCCCTTGTTGGTGGTATCAACTACAAATACGATTGTATAACTTATACTAATGCTTATAAAATAAGTAGTTGCATGAGAACAAGCCTACCTGATAAAAAAAATAGCTGTTGGTGATAACACTAACAGTGGCGAGATATTTTCAAGGGTTTATTAATTTAAATCGTTGTCCAACTAGGGCTCGAACCTAGACTCTACTGAACCAAAATCAGTCGTGTTGCCAGTTACAACATCACTAAATTTTTTTAAACGTCATTTTATACCTCATTATTTTTTTGTAAATTAGCTGTATGGAAACATTAGTAATACAATCAAAATCAAAATCAAACATTAAGTTGCTATTTGAACTCGCTAAAAAGTTAGGGGATAAACCCGTTATTGAAAACGAAACTGCTCAAAGCATTGATAGAGGCTTAAAAGATTTGAAGCAAATTATAAATGGTAAAAGAAAAGCAAAAACTTTGGATGATTTGTTAAATGAGTAAGATTGAATTTTTAACGACTCATGAGTTTGAAAAAGAGTTTAAACGACTCAAGAAAAAGTATCATTCGTTACCAGATGATTTAAGAGAGTTCAAATCAGATTATATTGCTAATCCAAACATAGGAATCGATTTAGGTAGTAATGTCCGTAAAATTAGAATTTCAATAAAATCTAAAGGTAAAGGCAAAAGTGGTGGGGCAAGATTAATTGTTTACGAGTTAGTTATTAATTTGGTTAAGCATGGAGTAGTTTTAGTTACTATTTACGATAAAAGCGACACAGAGACAATTACAAACAATCACATTAAGGATATTTTAACAAGAAACGGTTTTAAATAAAATGTTTTAAACTAAAAAAACCCTCTTAATCAATGATTAGGAGGGTTTTTGTTGTCCGACTAGGGCTCGAACCTAGACTCTACTAAACCAAAATCAGTCGTTTTGCCAGTTACAACAACAACAGTTTAAAGAGTCCAAAAGTCATATACTTATTGATTATTTTCGGCAAAACTCCTTAGGCCTATTTTTAAAAACTTAAATCACAACCACTTACCAATCAAAACCAACCAGTTACAAAGTCGGCCTCTTTTTTTGATAAAAACAGCCAATATTTGTAGAAAAATGGCGTACTTAGACAAATAGAAACATTACAAACATTAACAAAAAGATAATATTAGAATATTGTTATTTAGAAACCTTTTTATTATGTTTGGCGTCATTCTAAAAAACTAGAAACTAACTAAAAAAACAACAATTATGAGTAACAAAAAAACATCAGGCGGTTTTCCATTAATCGTTTCTGCAATTGCTATCGTTATCTGTTTAGTAATCGGTATCGTAGTTTATAAATTTGTATTAGGTGATCCAGGTAATTTTGATGCCGAAGGTCCAGAAAAAGGTCATCCTCAAAACTTCTTTGGTATTATGTACAAAGGTGGTTTCATCGTACCTATCTTATTAGGAACTTTATTTACAGTATTATGCTTTTTCTTTGAGCGTTTTATTACAATTTCAAAAGCAAATGGTGCTGGTAATACAGATAAATTTGTTGCGAAAATTAAAGAATTAATTGCTGCTAAAGATTTTGACGGTGCTATTGCTGCTTGCGACAAGCAAAAAGGATCTTTAGGAAATGTTGTTCGCGAAGGTTTAATGAAATACCAATTCGTACAAAACGATAATACAATGGATAAAGAATCTAAAGTAGCGGCTATCTCAAAAGCATTAGAAGAAGCAACTGCATTAGAATTACCAATGTTATCTAAAAACTTAAGCGTTATTTCTACTTGTGCTTCTATTGGTACCTTAGTTGGTTTGATCGGAACGGTTGTAGGTATGATTCGTGCCTTCGGTGCCTTAGCCGCAGCTGGTACTCCTGATACAGCAGCTTTAGCAACAGGTATTTCTGAAGCCTTAGTTAATACTTTAGTAGGTATCTTATCTTCTGCATTAGCTATTATGGCTTACAGTTTCTTCTCTACAAGAGTTGATAACATTACTTTTGCAATGGATGAAGCTGGATTCTCAATTATTCAAGAGTTCCAAACTTCAGGAAAATAATCTTTTCCTTTATGGAATAAGATTATAAAAGGCATCTATTAATTAGTAATAAAAAAATAAGACATGGGAAAGATAAAAACAGCAAAACACCCGCCGTCCATCGATATGACTCCGATGGTGGATTTAGCCTTCTTATTGGTTACTTTCTTTATGCTTACAGCATCTTTTCGTATGGCTGAGCCAGTGATTGTAGATCCGCCGTCTTCTGTATCTGATAAAACATTACCTGAAAACACTGTATTAGTAACAGTAGATAATAATGGTCGTGCATTTTTTGGAGTAGGAAATGGTGAAGCAAGAGCAAACACTTTAGCTAAAATGAGCGATAAGTATGGTGTTAAGTTTAATGCAGATCAAGCTAAAAAATTTGGTGGTTTATCAAGTTTTGGTGTTGAGATTAAAGACTTACCAAGATACCTGGATGCTACTGAAGCAGAAAGATTAAAGTTTCAACCACAAAAAGGAGTTCCTTTAGACTCAATGAATAATCAATTAAGAGACTGGATTCAAATTTCAGCAACTGAGTTGAATGTTATTTATATGAGAAATAAAGAGAAAGCAGATGGATCTGGACAAGAATTTAAAGGAGAAAAGCCTCGCTATGCTATTAAAGCAGATGCAAAAGCAAAATACATTTATGTAAAAGATGTATTTAAAACCTTTACAGATATGAAAATTTACACCTTTAATTTGATTACATCAATGGAAGGTGGAGCATCTGTTCCGGCAGCTCCGGCAGCAGCAGCTAAATAAAAAATATTAACTAATTAAAACAAATTTAACATGGCAGAAATAGCAGATAGTGGCGGCGGGCATGGTAAAGGCGGTAAAAAACGCGCCAAGAAGCAGAGTACCCGCGTGGATATGACTCCAATGGTAGATTTAGCGTTCTTGTTATTAACATTCTTCGTTTTAACATCAACCTTTAGTAAACCAAAAAGTATGGAGTTAAGCTTACCAGCTGAACCACCTCCTGGTCCACAGCCTGAATTAAAAAATGGTGTGACGTTTTTATTAACTAAGGATGACAAAATTTTTTATTATGCAGGGGAGTTTTACGCTGCAGGAAATGAAAAAGGAAAGCCAGCAACTGAGTTGAAGGAAACTAATTTTAGTTCTGAAGGTTTGCACAAATTATTGATGGAGCAAAACAAATGGGCGAATGATGAAATTGAGAAGTTAAGAGCTCAAAACAAGGCGAAAACAATGGCAGATACAACGTTTGCTCGTTTAGCAGTTGAAGCTACAGCTAACACAAAAGCAATTACTGCTTTAATTAAAACTGACGATCAAGCAACTTATAAAAATGCAATTGATATGCTAGATGAATTAAAAATCTGTAACGTAGGTAAGCGAGTGTTGGGTGTTGAGATGATGGCAACTGAATATGCACTTTTACAAGAAAAAATTAAATAAGTATGACAGCAAATTGGAATAACGTAGTAGACGACTCCAGAAACGATATCGTTTTTGAAGGTCGAAACCAAGATTATGGTGCTTATGAATTACGCCGTAAATACAATTGGACAGTTACTTTAATATTAGCTTGCATGATTGGTACTGTAGTACTAGGCATGGGAATAAAGGTAATATTAGGGATGAAAAGCGATGATGCTGGAAAAGAAACAGTGTTGGATATGACCACCATTGACTTAACTCCACCGCCAGCCGACAAAAATGAACCACCACCGCCACCACCGCCACCGCCACCTCCCGTATTGGAAACGGTGAAGTTTGTGCCTCCGGTAATTAAGGATGATGCAGTTGAAACGGATCCACCACCACCACAAGAAAAGTTAACTGAAACTAATGTTAGTACAGTTACTCAAGAAGGTGATGGAGATGCGGTAGTTGTGCCAACAGAAGGAAATGGTAATGGTGTAGTTGAAGAAAAGGCACCAGAAATCTTTACAGTAGTAGAGGAAATGCCAGAATTCCCAGGTGGAGCAATGGAAATGATGAAATACATTCAAAAAAACATTCAATACCCTCAAATGGCTAAAGAAGCTGGTTTAAGTGGTAAATGTTTCTTGAAGTTTGTTGTTAACGGAAGCGGAAACATTACAGATGTTACGGTGTTAAAAGGTGTACCGGGATGCGGAGAATGCGACAGAGAAGCAATTCGAGTTGTAAAATCAATGCCAAACTGGAAAGCTGGAAAACAAAACGGTAGAGCCGTATCAGTTTTCTTTAACTTACCAATCAATTTCCAATTAAAATAATATAACACTCATTATAAAAATCCCCTCTTCCAAAAGGCTGAGGGGATTTTTTTTACGCTTCGATTCTCACTCCAAGGCGTGATGACAAATAAAATATATCATGATAAAAAAAACTCCAACAGAAATGATAAACCTTGTGTTTAGTGGCATGATGGTTTTACTAACTTTTACTGGCGCTATTGTATTTTTCTTTACAGATTTATTAAGCGATAAAGCATTTGGAAGCAAGCGTATTGTATTAGGCGTTGTGTTTTTAGCGTATGCTATTTATCGTTCTTACAGAATGTTTAGTGCCTATAGACAAAAAGAACAATAATAGCACGCATGATACTAGCTCCATTGGAGCGACATAGTAATACACTTTGGCCTTTAAAATAAATGACACTGCCCGAAGGGACAAAACATCAAAAACAAAAAGGCTCTGCAAATATGCCGAGCCTTTTCAATTCTATTTCTTCTTTTTAGATTTTGGTTGTTTTCATTTCCCAGCAGGGCTTTTAAAGAAATCATTAGCCGGCTTGTTAGCTGGATCTAATTCTTTAACCAAGTTAAAATATTCTTTAGCTTTCGCTAAATCTTTTTCTTTAGAGAAAGCAAAGTGAGAACCTAAATATAAATAAGCCTCAATTAAGTTTTGTTTTACTAAAGCTTTTTCTTCCGGTTTCACTAAACTAATTGCTTTTTCGTAATGTGGTTTAGCTAATCCTTTTTCATCTTTTACGTCTTGTTGTACATTTGCTTTACCTCTCCAAAAATAAGCAATGGCATATGCTGGGCTAATCTGAGTTAATTTAGAAAAACAAGTATCTGCTTTTACAAATAAATCTAATGCCTCAACATCTTTTTTCTCTCTTTGTTTAGCACCACCATCATAATAGTATGCACGACCAAACTCATACCAATCTTGAGCATTTAAGTTTTTAGGGTCACCATTCATAATTCTATTATAAGTGTCAACGGCTTTGTTATACTTTTTAGCTTTCATATATGACTTAGCAATTTCTCTTGTTACTTCATTTGCCAATTTAGGATCCACTTGCGCGGCTTTCTCCATTTCAAGAATTCCTAAGCTGTCTTTACCTGTTTTAGCTAATAAAATACCTTTGTATTTATAATCAACTGCACTGTATTTAAAATTTGAACCAGCCTTTTCGAAAAATCTGTTTATTGCTTTTAATCCTTTTGTGTATGCAGCTGTATCTGTTTTGTTTCCAAGTTCTGCATATGAATACCCTAAATATCTGTCTAGATACATATCTTTACTACCAGCATTTTGTGTTTTTTCGCTTTCTGTAATTGATTCTGCATATTGTTTATTGATTACCAAAAATCCTGCATAACGAATACGCGCTTCATCAGAGTTATTTAATTCTAAATATTTTTTATAACTCTCAACGGCATTAGCTTTTTGTCCTGCTAAATTATATAATTCTGCCTTCTCTCTATAAGCGGGAGCGTAAGTAGGATCTAGATCTTGCGCTTTTTTATATAAATCTAAAGCCAATTGGTAATTACGGCCGCGTTGGTATAATTTACCTGCACGCAAAATACCTTTTGGTGATTTTGGGTTTAACTCCGAAAATTTATCGTATTGTTTAATTGCTGGTCCACCTTCTGTTGGGTTTTTTTCCAATAAGGCATCACCCATTAATAAGTAGTTCTCTGCATTTTTTGGTTCTATTTTAATTGCAGTATTTAACAAGGCAATAGCTTCATCAAGACTCTTATTCTCTGCTTCTATATATGTTTCAGCAGTTTTACGCATTACCTCCGTATTTTTCTTTAAACCTAACTCGCTAGCTTTAAAGAATTGGGTTTTAGCGTCAGCCGTGTTTCCTTTATACCATAACACCTTACCTAAACCAACATAGTTTAAAGGATAGGTAGCATTTAATTCAGCACCTTTTTGGTAATACATATTTGCAGAATCTAAATCTCCTTTTTTAAAGAAGTTTTCTCCGTAGTAAAAGTAGTTGTCACCTTTATTTGCTTCTTTTGCAATTAAAGCTCTAAAGTCAGAAGCTGCTGCTGCATAACGTTCGTTATCAGTTTTTGTAATGGCGTCTTGTAACGTTTGAGCAAATGTTGAACTTGCTAAAATAAAACTTGCGCTTATTAATGTTATCTTTTTCATAGTGTTATTTGTAGATATTAAAAATACGATATTTAAAAGTCAATTTGCCTGCCAAGCTTTATGTATCAGCAAAAACAGGGTCAAATTTAACATAATTTTAATGTTTGTGAAATCTCTTTCCTGCTTATTTTAATGGAGTCATATCCACCTCAATCAATCGCTCTTCCTGTCTATTTGGAGGTAAACCTTGTTTTAAAAACATTAATTGTCCTGTTGGACCTGCAATAAAGGTTTCAATGCCTTTTCCTAAACTAAATTCTGCCGAACGACGAATAATGCAAATGGTTCTGCACAAAGGATAAGCTTTAGTAGCAATATTTGACTGATCTGGCATATAAGCTGTTTCGTTATTTTTTTTAGACACTGCTAATATTTTCACAGATTTTAAAAAATCTTTAGTAGTTGTATCATCTTTATCACTTAGCCAGGCATAATCGCAAACACCGATAGCTAAGGAATTTGATGAGATTGCCTTAATTAATTCAGGCGTATTATTTACCGTGGAGCAATTATTACCAAATGTTCCATTTGGAATTAAAGAGTCTTTTAATTGACGCGTACTTCCTGAATTGGCATTGTCAAACACCAACTTAATATGTTGTCCTTGAAATAAAGTGCTATCATTTCCTTTCAATAAATCAGTTAGTTCTACTAATGAAATCGTAGAATCTGCAAAACTTTTGCTAACCACAAAAGCAATCGCATCTCCCGCAACAAAAGATGTTTGAGGGATAATGTTTTTTGCTTTAAACTGAGATAATTCTTTTTCGGTTAAAGGACGAGAAATGGCAATTACCTTGCTGCTGTCATTATACAAAGCTTCTATACATTCTTTTTCGTTAGAAGTGTGCAGCGCAATGTCTGCATATTGATACGTAGTTTTAAATGTGTAAATCTGATTTTGAATATGAAGTGTTAGGCCTTCATCAAAAAATAAATTAGCCGTGCCAGATGTTGGGCTATCTTTTTTAGTAATATCATCTTGCATACCACAAGAACTAAAAACGATCAGGCTTATAATTGTTCCAAAAAATAGTTTCATAATAACATTGGTTTGTCAAATATACAGAATAAACCAAACAGGTATTTACGACTTTATAATTGGTTGTGTATTTCAGATAAGTGGTTGAGATAAATAATAACTATTTATTGTCAGAATCTTTCCAGTTATATTTTTTCATGAACTCTTCTACTTCTTTACTAAAAGAAGTTTTAGTATGATGTTCTTCTTGATTCTGAATATATGTCTTCACAATCTCAACTTGTGATTCGCTCACTGAAACCGCAAAATAATCGTCTTGCCAAGCAAATTTACCAGAACATAAATTGTTTTTATTGATCCAAAAAGAAGATTCTCCCTTTATGAGTTGAGCTATTTTAGCAATGCTTTGTTCTTTTCCTAAAGATACTAAACAATGTAAATGGTCTGTATACCCATTAACTGCTAGAATAAATATATCTTTTTCTTTACAATTTTGAATGATGTGCTGATGAACTTTTTGCCTTATCTCTTTTGTTAAATACGGCTCTCTGTTTTTTGTTGAAAAAACTATGTGAATCCATATTTTGAGATAAGACATTTGATTTGTTTTAGTTAAAGCCAAATTTAATTAATATTATTTAGATTTTTTATTTGCTATGTTTGAATTATAGTTATGTATTTTGGCTAAAGCCAATGTTTTAATTTATTAGTCTCCGTCTGCTAAAGCAGACGGCAATTAGAAATATTTGATACTATTGTATAATGCTAAAGCAGACGGCAATTAGAAATATTTGATACTATTGTATAATGCTAAAGCAGACGGCAATTAGAAACATTTGATACTATTGTATAGTGCTAAAGCAGACGGCAATTAGAAATATTTGATACTATTGTATAATGCTAAAGCAGACGACAATTAGAAATATTTGATACTATTGTATAATGCTAAAGCAGACGGCAATTAGAAATATTTGATACTATTGTATAGTGCTAAAGCAGACGGCAATTAGAAATATTTGATACTATTGTATAGTGCTAAAGCAGACGGCAATTAGAAATATTTGATACTA
>Ga0247843_1000793_pt1 | contig 70904 bp, 43 predicted proteins | sample LaCruzMarch2017__FD_192420 | JGI IMG/M metagenome (GOLD analysis project Ga0247843, IMG submission 192420) | Freshwater microbial communities from meromictic Lake La Cruz, Castile-La Mancha, Spain - LaCruzMarch2017_8m | ecosystem: Environmental > Aquatic > Freshwater > Lake | place: Spain...
TAAAAGAGAACAAGAAAAGAAAGAAATCGAACTAGCTAGAAGAGAACAAGAAAAGAAAGAAATAGAACTAGTTAGAAGAGAACAAGAAAAGAAAGAAATAGAACTAGCTAGAAGAGAAGAAGAGAAAAATACAGAAAAAGATGCAAAACGTATTATAAAAGAAAAACATATCGAAGAGAAGCGTAAAATGAAAGAAGAAATTAATAGGCTAGAAAAAGAAAAGGATGAACGTCGAGCTAAAAAGAAAGAGATGATCAAACTTGATAAAAAAGAATCTAATAAAATTAAAGATCCTATAACATATTACGAATCTTTCTCTAAAAAACCAACAGAATTTCGCAAACTTCATGCTTCTTCTGGATCTGATAGCCGTTCATACTCATCTTCTGAATCTAGATCTGAAAGTTCTGATGATTTTCCGAGTCCTAGAACTCCTATTAAGAAACTGGATAAGAAAAATAAAAATATAGATAAATTAATTGAAAAAATTAATGATCTTCAGCGTAAGTTAAATGAAAAAGATATAGAAAATCGAAAGTTAAAATCTCAACTTAGAAAGTAGAAATAAATTGGTTTTGTAAAAAATTTTTCAATTTTGAAAAATTTTTGATTATTCTTACTCATAATTATTATTTACGTTTTTTACGTGTTATAATTATATAAAAAATAATAATAGAAAATATTATACTAAAACATATAAATATTTTTTTTATAGAGAAAAAAGATGTGTTTTTTAAGTGTTTTGTAGATCTTTTTACAATATTTGCATCTTCTGCTGCTATAAAAGTTTCCCAATTAGGTAAATTTTCCCATTCAACAGGGGGAGTTAAATTTAACCAGGGCATTGTAATCATAACTCGTCTAGTATATCCTGTAGTAGGATCAATACCACCAGCTGTATTATTTAAAGAATTAGATATTCTCATGCGTTCAGCCTGATTTTTTTTAGTTTCTTTCCATCGTTCATATTTTGGAATAACATAATTAATAGGATAAAAAAAATCAGGTATCATACCAATACAGTTACTTTCTATTTCACACATATTTACTCCTCTTAACATTCTAAAATATCCCTTATCACCCCAATCTAATCCCCAACTGTTTTTAATAATCCAATATTTTTTACCGTTCTCATCACCCCAACCTACAATTTGTATCGCATGTCCTCCAACTTGAGGTCCGTTACCATCCCACTCGTATATATTTTTAGTATCAAAAGTATAAAAATCGGGGTAAACTTTTATACCACTAGCAAGAGGTCCACATTTATAAATATTATCACGTATATTATACTCACTACCGCCATCTTTTTTGACTCCTGCTACAGTATAATAATGTAAACATTTATAAAAACGTTCTGGTGTTCCACCTTCAACACCTGTTTTATTATCAATATAAAAATCAGAGCACATATCAAATAAAGGTCCAGAAACTGTACTGCATAATGGTAATTGAGATGCGTTATCAAATGTTCCAATTTTTTGAAAATTTGATTGCAACCCAAAATTTTTTGTGTAAGGAACGCATTCTTCTGTCGGAGTTCCAATTTCGTATAAATATCTACATGCGTCTAATAAATTATTTCCGTAACAAGCTGATTTTGAAAATGCTCGTCTATTAATTTCAGATATTTTTAAAATATCATCTTCAGGATGAATAGGAATTTTTATTTTATGTTTTCCTTGCCAATCGCAAAGTATTAACTTTGCAGCAGAAAGTTGTACATTCATCATACCGATAGAATGTATATTAAAACGGTCAGATAACATTCCTGTAGAAGCAAAAGCCCAGCAACTACCACAACTACCTTGATTCATTGGAGTTGTTAATAATCCAGACCATGTTATTCTTCCATCAAATTTATTAGGAATTTTCACCTTACGTGAATGAATAAATGTAATATCTGTAAATTCTTTGTCCAAACCTTGAAGTTCATGTCGTAAAATTGTATTAAGCGGTTTAGCTGAAATTTTTGTTTGCAAACTAGACGTTAATGTTTCCATTTTACTTTATTACATAATTTTATAAAATATAAAATGTCTCAATTATAAATACCAATAGTTAATTGACTTAAAAGAACAATTAAGTTAATATAAAATGACAGCTATTGGAATTGATTTAGGAACTACCTATTCATGTGTTGGAGTTTGGCAAAATGAGAGAGTTGAAATCATAGCAAATGATCAAGGTAATCGCACAACTCCTTCATATATTGCTTTTACAGATTCGGAGCGTCTTATTGGAGATGCTGCAAAAAATCAAGCAGCAATGAATCCATTGAATACTATTTTTGATGCCAAGAGACTTATTGGACGAAAATGGAGCGATGAATGTGTACAGAGTGATATGAAGCAATGGCCTTTTTCTGTTGTTGAAAAGGAGAATGGAAAGCCATTTGTAGAAGTGCAATATAAGGAAGAACAAAAGTCTTTTAGACCTGAAGAACTTTCTGCAATGATTTTGACAAAAATGAAAGAAACGGCCGAGGCATTTCTAAATACAAAGGTAACACAAGCAGTAATTACAGTGCCTGCATATTTTAACGATGCGCAGCGTCAAGCCACTAAGGACGCTGGTGTAATCGCAGGTCTTGAAGTGCTACGAATTGTTAATGAGCCAACTGCTGCAGCTATTGCATATGGCCTTGATAATGTAAATTCAGGAGAACAAACTGTTCTTATTTTCGATTTGGGTGGTGGAACATTTGATGTGTCTCTTCTAACAATAGATAATGGTGTATTTGAAGTAAAAGCTACCGCTGGAGATACTCATCTTGGCGGTGAAGATTTTGATTCACGTATTGTGCAATATTTTACGAACGAGTTTAAACGCAAGTATAAGAAGGATATAAGTGCAAACCCACGTGCAATGCGTAGATTGCGTACTGCATCCGAAAAAGCTAAGCGTACTCTATCATCAAGCGCTCAAGCATCTATTGAGATTGATTCAATATTCGAAGGACATGATTTTACTTCTAGCATTACTCGTGCAAAGTTTGAGGAAATTAATCAAGACTTATTTGCACGTTGTATGGATCCAGTAGAAAAAGTATTTATTGACTCTGGTTTACCAAAAAGTAGTGTAAATCAGATTGTTCTTGTTGGTGGATCTTCACGAATTCCAAAAATTCAGGAAATGTTATCTGAAAGATTTGGTGGAAAGGAATTAAATCGCAGTATAAATCCAGATGAAGCTGTTGCTTATGGAGCTGCTGTACAAGCAGCAATCTTGAGTGGAGAAAAGGGAAAAACAATTGACTCTCTACTTTTACTTGATGTTACTCCTCTATCTCTTGGTATTGAGACTGCTGGTGGTATCATGACTAAGCTTATAGAGCGTAATACAACTATTCCTGCTAAGAAGACACAGACATTTTCTACATATGCTGATAATCAGTCTGTTGTAAAAATTCAAGTTTTTGAGGGTGAAAGAACATTAACTAAGGACAATCACCAACTTGGTAATTTTGAATTAACAGGTATTCCTCCAGCTCCAAGAGGCGTTCCACAAATTGAAGTTACCTTTGATGTTGATGCTAATGGAATTATGAATGTTAGTGCTATCGAAAAGGGAACTGGAACTACTAATAAAATTACTATTACAAATGATAGTAGTCGTCTTTCTAAAGATGATATTCAAAAAATGGTAGATGACGCTGAAAAATATAAGAAGGATGATGAAGTTATTCGTGAAAAACTAGAAAACAAAAATAACTTGGAGAATATGATTTACACAACTCGAAATGCGTACAATGAGAAACTAAAAGCATTGGGAGAAGATGACACAATTCAAAAGGAAAATTATAATCAAAAGGTAGAGAAAATTAATGAAATATCAACTTGGTTAGAGAATAATACAGATGCAAGTACAGAAGATTTTAAGAATAAGATTGATGAAGTTCAATCTATCGCAGCTGAACTATATACTACCGAACCTACTACTACCGAACCTACTACTACCGAACCTACTACTACCGAACCTACTACTACCGAACCTACTACTACCGAACCTACTACTACCGAACCTACTACTACCGAACCTACTAATGAAACTACTACTACCGAACCTACTAATGAAACTACTACTACCGAAACTACTAGTCCCGAAATAAATTTTAGTCTTCCTTCTTCTACTTAAACTAAAATACAGATTCTTTTAATTATTAAACATTAAAATTTAATGATTTTAATGTTATTAAAAAACTTACATTTTTAGATTCTACTTTTATTAAAATTGAGCTAAAAGTTAAAACACTCATTTGTAAAAGGAGATGAACATAAATATTAAAAGGATGAGTGAACTAAATAAGATTCTTGGTCAAATACGGCATCTCAGATCATGTATTAAAAATGACACTTCAACAATCGAGAGATTTCGAAGAATTGGAAATAAAGAAGCTTATTATACAGAACAAATTGACATACGTATTTCTAAAAACATTGAACGAGAAAAAGAAATTAAAGAATTAGAAAATCGAATGTCTGATGTAAAAGCAGGAGTTTATGATCAAGAATTTGCAAAATTTGAAAAGATATCAGCACACCACATAAAGATGAATATTGAAGATGCTAAACAGAAGAAAGACTCTGATATACAAAAGAAAAAAGAAGAAATTAATATCTCAAAAGCTTTTGAACAATCAATTCGTCGAACAGACCGCAATTTTGAGTACAAGAAGCGTGAAATGGATAAAAGCTGGCAATATTTTCTTAAATCAAGAGATACTTTTCCTGAATATATGAGTAAGAAATTAAAAAATATGCCTAACAACAAGGGTTATATCTGGAAAAGTATTCATTTTTACGGAGAACGCCCTTCTATTCCAGGTGATCCTGTAATTTTATTTGAGACACAAAGGGAAGGTATTCTTGTTATTCACGAAATTACCAATAGAGAATACAAAATTTGGCATAAAAAAGGAACTTGCAAAAAATTCCTACATTCATCAACACCTCGCCTTCAAAAGAACATTGGTTTATCTTCTCTTGGAAATTTTATCAAAATTAAATGAAATTGAAAATTTCAAAAGAATATACATAAAATAATAAATGATATATTACACAGGAATAGGCTCAAATCCTTTATCACCTATCACATCAGATAAAGTTTTTCGTGATATAATATTAATTAATAAAAATAATTTTAATGAATTATGTAATTATGACCCTCTAACATGTGATATTAATCTTTTAATACAGTGGACTGGTGCAGAAATTATATTAAAATAATGATACATTTATATAATAAAATACAAACTTGTATTTTATTCAAAAAGTGACATAATTATTTAAGTTTTCCAGTGAAACGGATCAGATACAAGTTCCCATATAAAATGTTGAATTGCACCTGATTGATTATCATTATCATTATTATGAGCTTGTGATATAGTAAATTCACTGCCTCCACAAAAATCAAATTTCATACTCCAATTAGGATCATTATAACTAGAATAATCATCTTTCCAAGGTTTATAAGCATTAATTTTACCTCCTGGAAAATATATATGACCTGATTGATATCCATAAGTATCTCCTAAATGACCGTAACAAGGAATATATCCATTATTATTATCATTCTGGTCTTTGACATTAGTTATTAAAAACCAATCTGGACCCATAACACCGCAATTATATGTCATATCTTGAGACCATGCGTTTGCTCCAACACACCAAGGAGCTCTTATTCTATTATTCCAAAGTTTTTCCCAATTTTTACCGTTATAATTGATAAACTGTTCACAAAAAGACTTTTGTAATTCTTTATTACCAACAATCGGATAATCCGCATTTGGAGAAAGTATGTTCATATAAATCTCTGCCATATCGCTGCATTTTCCCCATCCATTTCCGCAACTCAATCCAGAAGATGAATCCCAATCAACAAATTGCATTTTTGTTGAAGACCCGTTATTATTTGTTATTATATCACGTAAATAAACAGATGCTTTAATTCCTGTAAGATCTGTTTGATCACTGCTTATAGGACTTGGAGAAGAATGTACTATACCAGGATGTGGAATATTTCCACAGTCTACTGTCTTTTCAAAAGAATAATATTCATTGCCATTTTTATCAATAGAAAAATATTTCTGTCCAGAATTTCCTTTTGTTCCTGCAAAATTTATTAAACCTTGAAGAGGCTTTGGAAGTAATTTATTTAGATCAATTTCAGACCAATTTTTCTTACCATTACTTTTAGTAAGAAGCCATAAAAGAATACCTAAAAATGTATATGAAGAAGAAGAATATTGAGCTGCTGGATATGTAGATGCTACTTTGCATGTTGGATTTTTTCCAACACAAGGATATACACCATCAAGACTTTTAGTGACAGGTTCATAATTTTCTTTTATATTTGTCTTTTTCCATAAAGGATTCCAATCAAAACCAATAATTTCAGATACAAATTGAACAGGACCTATACTATTTGTTCTAGAATTTAACTGTGCCGATGTATCAATTCCCCATATAGAATCAGAATCTGCTATTCCAGATCTCATCATTGTAACATTATACACAGATAAATTTTGTAATATATTTTGATATTCAGTTGGTTGAACTATTTCACACGTACATGACTTACCTTTTTGAAAAGGTATTTGATTTGCATCTACTGTTGCTGGAGTCTTTTTATAATCAGAATACCATTCCCAATCGCATATGGATGTTGGGCAAAATGGGCTTTGACATTTACCTCCATATGTAGTGTTATCTAACGAAATTGGACATAAATTAGTACACGTATCATCACAAAAAATTCCATTCATAGAACAATTTTTACTTAGACCTTTTTTATCACAGCAAAAAAGCCAATCTTGTATTTTTTGAGTATTTGCTTTTCCACTTGCAGGTAATTGTGTATTGGAAGGTTGTGTAATTGTTTCTGTGAAATTACTTTCTTCAAATCCATTTGTCATATTAAATAAGTCAGAATATGTTACAGCAGGAGGAGCACCTGGTTGATCTAAACTCCCAACGTACCAATTTATAAAATCTGATACGGATGCTGACGGATTTTTATTCTTCCAAGTAGAATACAACTGACCGACAACCATCGCAGCTGTTAATGGTTTTGTACCAGAACCAAAATAATAACTTTTTTCTTCTGTATTCAAATTACTAATATTTTGAACATCAGATCCTTGATAATTATAAAAAGCTTTTACTGGACCTCTGTTTCCAGGAGTATTTTTAATATAAATACCAAGACCAAAATTACTATTCGGAGAAAGATAGGTCGGAGATTTTGAACCACCCCCGCTTTTGACATATGTTTCTAATGCAAGTTGCATTTTTCCTTCTAAGTATTTTTTGAATTTTTTGATTTCTGGATCATTTATTTCTTGAATATTTTTTAAACCTGATGGAGGACAAATTAGACTAATAGGTTGGTCATTATTTGAAGACGATGATAATAATTTTGGACACGATATTTTTGGATACGATAATAAATCTCTAGATTTTACGCATTTATTCTTATTAAGAAGAATACATAATATAAAAATAACTGAAAAAAGTCCAATAATTAATATAATTACGCAAATCTTAAGATAGTTCATTTTATTTATCATAAACAATTTATTTTATTTTGTTTTGTAACACAAATATTGTTTTAGTTTTTAATTTAGCTTCTTGAATCTGTCAAATGTTTATTTATTTCAGATGCATATGCAGAAACCATATATTCAAACAATTCTTTACGACGCAAACATTCTTGATAGCCATCTTTATCTAATAAAACTCCGCTACAAGATTCATATAAAATTATATGAATCCAGCCCTGTAAAGGAGCTTCTAAACCATGTGTAGCTTAGCTCCATGGTAAGAAGTAAATCGAGGCTAGAAAACTAATCTCCAAAGGACATCTAGGTAAATTTCTAGCAAAATGGTATTTTTTAGGGTTTGCGAAAAGATTTGGTTATCATCCTGTCACTACGCCCTTAACCACTATCGGCTACGCCTCGCCATAATATACTTCTTACTTTATAAGTAAAACTCTTTAAATCAATTTGTTTCAAAAAATTAGTAATACAATATAATCAAAAACAATTTTCTTATTAAAAAATTACAAATTAATTATTCTTTATTTTAAATAAAGAATAATATTCTTACTAATTCTTACGAACAAGATCAACAGTTGCTAGCCTTCTGGAACATATAGTAATTAGTTTGTATCACAGCCATGACTTGCCATATAATAAACATTAGGTTCTTGTATTTTTGGATTTAATAGTTGCAAAGTGTTCTCTTGAACATATTGACCTTCTCCTCCTTTTAACATTCTTTTATCTGATTTTCTTCGTACATAATTACTATTTTTTGCAGGTGATTTCCTTCGCGGAGATCTAGTTTTTCTTGCAGGTGATTTCCTTCGTGGAGATCTAGTTTTTTTTGAAGGTGATTTCCTTCGTGGAGACCTAGTTTTTCTTACAGATGATTTCCTTAGTGGAGACCTAGTTGTTCTTGAAGGTGATTTCCTTCGTGGAGATCTAGTTTTTTTTTGAAGGTGATTTCCTTCGTGGAGACCTTATGTGATTTCAAAAGAGAAGTCATTACTTTATTTTAACTAATATAAAATAAATTAATGTTTAATTATACTTATATCATAAGAATAGTATTTAAAATACACATACTAAAAAATAAAATAATTCAAAAAAATACATATTTATTTATAAGTATAAATAAATGGCAAATCAATATTGTTTTCATATTATCAAAGAATTTGATGAAATAGAGATTGATGAAAAACAGATTGAAGAATTAAAGAAGTTTGTTAAAAATTTGTATGCTACCAAAGGAAAATTTGGAGATACTGTTCCATTATATACTATTTATTCTGCATACGATGATAGTATATGTGCAGTACTGACAAGCAGTAAAAAAGATATTATTAAAACTATGGAACAAGTAAATGACAGCTTAACTCCAAGCGACTTGGAATGGCAAGATGGTATATCTCTATCAGAACCATATAAATTTGAGTTATTGCAAACAAAATGGTGGGAAAGAGAAGAAGATGACGAAGAATCGGGTGTGAAATGGACAAGTATTAACCAGATTGGTCCATATTTTGAAGATCTTATGGAACATTACAAATATCTAGGGGCTTCTTTAACTTTAAATGGTAAGAAATACAAATTAAATGAAAAGGAAGAAAAGATTGCTGGATTTTATGCTAAGAGAATACTAGCAGAAAGAAATCCAGGTATCACAATTTATCACATAGGAGATGAAACTTTCGATAAAAACTTTTGGGGTGATTTTAAGGAATACCTCAGCTCAGATAACAAAAAAGTTTTTAAAACATATGCAGACTTTAAAAAGATAGGATGGGAAGATCTTACAGACCGTATCGAGGCATCAAAGGTTAAAGTAAGTGACATGACTCCTTTAGAAAAAGAAAGACATGCCATACGAAAGCAAGAAAAAATAGCAAAATATAGTTATGCTAGTATAGATCGTGAACCTCCAGAAAAACTAAACAATGCAAATGTAGAACCACAAGCAATTTTTTACGGACGTGGTAAACATCCATTAAGAGGTAAAATCAAGAAACAAATTTTTCCAGAAGATGTCATTATAAATATCGGTGAAAATGATCCAGTGCCAAAACCTCCTCCCGGACACCATTGGAAAGAGGTTGTTCACAATCATAATGCTGTTTGGCTAGCAAAATGGAAAGATACTGTGTATGGTAAAAGTGAAAAATCAAAAACAAAATATGTTATGTTTGCAGCAAACGGTATTTTTAAAGGTCGAGCAGATGCTATTAAATACGAAAAATCTAGAAAGTTACAGAAGCATATTGGTTTTGTCAGAACGTCGTACATGAAAGACGCACAGTCATCTAATAGTACAAAAATGCAACTTGGAACAGTTGTTTATTTAATTGATACTTTCGGTATTCGCGTCGGAAATGAAAAAGGAGAAGATGAGGCACAAACTGTGGGAGCTTCAACACTTATGGTTGGGAATGTAAATTTAGATACAAAAGATGTCATATGGTTTAACTTTATTGGAAAAGATAGTGTTGTTTACGACAAGAAGTTCAAAGTTCCAAATGTTATATATAATAACTTTCAAAAATTGAAAAAAGGATTAAATGATGACGATAAAATATTCAAAATTAAATCAGATGATATAAACAAATATCTTAAAACATTTGATAAAACATTTAGCGCCAAAGTGTTCCGAACAAGATTAGCTAGCGAAATTATGTATAATGCTTTAAAAAAGGTTAAGATACCAAAAGGTTCAAAAAAGCCAGAAATTAAACTTTTATTTAACAAGGCAAATGCAGAAGTTGCGGAGGTTCTCAATCACACTCGTACTGTCTCTAAAAGTGCTCAAGATGCTTTAGCAAAAATCGAAAAAGACATAGTAATAGAAACTGAAAAGCTCAAAACTGAGAAAAATCAAAGTAATATCAAAAAAATAAAAACTAAAATTGAGTCATTAAAAAATAGTTATCAAACAAAATCAGACGTAAAAGCTGTAGCAATTACTACTTCTCTAAATAACTACATTGACCCACGTTTGGTAGTAGCTTGGTCAAAAAAGAATGACGTACAAATTAAAGATATTTATTCAACTCTATTACTTAAAAAATTTAACTGGGTTATTGAAAAAATTAATTCAGATTGGGACTGGGGTACAGAACGTCTGGTTGGTAATCAAGACCTAGATCCTTATATCGCATCTGCTGTTACGTCATCCGATAAACCTAGACCTAGAAGCAGAACACGTGCTCAAGTTTCAAAACCTATCCAGTCAATTGCTTCAAGACCTGCTCCTCCATTAGAAAATCCGAAATCTCGAAGAAAGCCTCCTCCTGAAACACCATCTTCTAGTGAATCTGATTCAGAATCAGAAACTGAATCAGAAACTGAAATACCTGATATTCATCCTCCTGAATCTGAAACTGAAACACCTGCTATTCATCCTCCTGAATCTGAAACTGAAACACCTACTATTCCAGTAAAACATCATCGTGTTCTGAAAAAGCATATTCCTGAATTGACAGAAAAAGAACCTGGTGAAATTAGTGATTACAATGTTTTGTTACGAATATGTAAAGAGCCTACAAAATATGGAAGAGAAATTAGTAATGTTAATAAAGAAGTATTGAAATGGATTTATCCATTTTGTAAATATGCTATAAAGAAAGGTAAAAATTTGAGATTTAACTCTTTTATAGTTCGTTATTATGAAAAACATTACTTAGAAGTTCAACCTAACGCACCTAAAGCACCTGCTAAGGCTCCTGTCAATGCACCTAACGCTCCTGTGAAAGCGCCTGATATACCAACAAAATATTCATATCTTAGATTTATGACAGTTGACGAGTTAAAAAGATTATGCGCTGACAGGATGGTTAAATGTACAGGTTCTAAAAATAATATATTGACATCTATTTTGAAAGATTACGAAATGAATCCTCCAGTTGTATAAATTTAATTAAACCAAATTGGTTTAACTAATTAATATCTCTTAGACTATTTAAATTTGTCTCAATAGCAAACTTATCAACACCTGTCACAGTCATTTTGTTTTGAAAGTTGGTTCTGTGATAAAAGTGAAAACAAGGTACTCCTGTAATATTAACAGGCGTTTCATATGCATTATCTACGTCTTCTTTAAGAAACAAAACACCTTTATTCAAATACTTTTGAGCAAGATCGTTAAATTCAGGAGCAAAAGTTTTACACGGTCCGCACCATTCTGCATGATAATAAACGATCACAACCTTATTATTATTGATAAGATCAACCCTATGTTGAAGACTTTTAACATGAATTACATCAGGTACATTTGGATTTGATTTATTTTTTTCATCTACCATAGTCGTAAATGTTTTATACTGAGCCATTTTATTATTATTCGCAACTCTTTAGATTCTGTTTTTTAAGGCAAAATTAAGTAAAATATAAATTAAAATCTAAATTTGAATTTATATTTTCAAATCGAAAGAAAGGATTAAGCATGATCCGATCACTTACAGATATAGAAATAGAGGATATGGTGTCTTTCATTCAACCTCAAAAAGGTATTCCTGTAGACACAGCAATGAGCGTTGTGAATATCCAGAAACAAAAACTTCGTGTGCAACTAAAAACTCAAAAAGTATATCCAGAAATTATTCCGGCTCTAAAAGAAGAAATTCAAAAAAATTACTATAAATCTCTTATAGATCCTGGAGAAAGTGTTGGAGTTATATGCGCGCAAAGCATTGGTGAAAAACAAACTCAAACGACTCTTAATTCTGTTGATTGGACAGAAAAACTTCTGTATACTCAAGAAGGTAACACAGTCGTTGAACCAATTGGTAAAATGATTGATAGACTTTTAACTCTTGATCCAACTAATATCACAAGAATTCAAGAAAACAGAACCGAATATCTTCCTCTTCCAGAAGGATATATGATACCATCATGTGATGAAAACGGCAATACTAACTGGTATCGAATTGAAGCGGTTACAAGACATTTGCCTGTTGGAAAACTCGTACGTGTTGTGACTCAAAGCGGTAGAACTGTTATGGCAACACAATCAAAATCTTTTCTTGTTTGGGATGGTACAAAGTTTGAAGGAGTATTGGGTTCAGATGTAAAAGTAGGTGATATGCTTCCAACAACAACAAGTTTGCGAAAACCAACTATTGAACATTCACATTTTGATTTGGAAACTATATTTCCAAAAAATAAATATCTCTACACAACCGAACTTATCAAAGCACGAAATCATCGGTTTTCAGGAAAGCAAGGTTGGTTAGATACTAACGGTGTTCACTTTACAGTTCCTTACAATCGTCCGGATACGTGTTTTGGAAAACGTAAAAGTTACTTTCTTTCTTGTGAACCAGGTTTGATATATATTCACACCGGTGCGGCCTTTGTATCACATATTCCAGATAAAATTCCTCTTGATAATGACTTTGGGTTTCTAGTTGGTATTTATCTAGCAGAAGGATGGTGCACAAAGACTTTTGTAGGAGTTAGCAATAATGATGAAGTAATTAGAAAACGTGTCACAGATTGGTGTGATAGGTACGGAGTTACATATCATCTTGTTACAAGTCAAGGTAAAAATGTTAGAAAAGGAACAAGTAATGATTTGAAGATTCACTCAACTCTTCTTGCACGTATGTTCAAAATTATTTGCGACACTGGTTCTGCAAACAAGAGAGTTCCAGAATTTTCTTATACAGCTCCTAAAGAATTCATCAAAGGTTTAATTGATGGATATTGGAGTGGTGATGGAACAGTAGATAAAGAAGATGGTTCCGTTAGTGTTGGTTCTATATCGGAAAATCTAATTTTAGGAATATCTTTTCTTCTTTCATATTTTGGTATTTTTGGTAGTTTGAGAAACAATTTACAAAAGAAGAATAATGTAGGGAGTAAGAATATTAAGAGAATATATAAATTACAGATACGTAATTCTTTTGCTCAACGGTTTGCTAGAGATATTCATCTAACAGAACATAATAAACAAGAAAAATTGAAAACTGTTACATTATTTAAAAAATACAAATATAATCGTGGAAGATCACAAACAGAGTTTCCAGTGCGTGATGTTTATTTTGACGAAGTCTTGTCGGTAGAATACGTAGACGGAACAACAGAGTTTGTTTACGATCTAACCGTAGAGAGCACGAGGTGCTTTCAGCTGTGGAATGGAGTGTCGTTTTTTGACACTTTTCATCGTGCAGGGCAGTCCGAGAAGACAATGACGGCCGGAGTTCCGCGTTTTCAAGAGTTGTTAAATGCTACGAAAAATCCACGGATTGTTAATCACAAAATTTTTTTTCAAAGAGGAAACACTTCGATTCAGGAAATGAGGAAAACAGTAGGTTCAAGCATTGTTGGTATGACGATGTCTGATATTTCTAAGAGTATTACTATTGAGATGAATAAGAAAGATGAGCCTTGGTATCCTGCGTATAAGATATTATTTTCTGACGAATTTTCTGAACATAACCATTGTATTACTTTTAATCTTGATATGAAAAAACTATTCGAATTTAAGCTTACAATGCAGCAGATAGCTGATCATATTCATCAAGAATATTCAGATTTATATTGTGTTTTTTCTCCTCCTGCCAAAGGACAATTGGATGTTTTTGTGGACACTAATAATATTCACCTACCTGAAAATAGATTATTGTTTGTCAGTCAAGAAAATGCTAAAGTAATCTATCTAGAAGAAGTAGTGCAAGCTACTCTAGAAAAAATTTACATTTGTGGAATACCATCCATTTCTGAAGTATTTTACCTAAAAGAAGGAAAGGATGAGTGGATAGTAGAAACCAATGGTTTTTGTAGTAAATCTATATCTAAACAATACTCATCATTCAAAAGACTGTTAGCCCGTCCTGAAGTCGATTATACTAGAACAATATCAAATAACGTCTGGGATATTTATGAAGTTTTAGACATAGAAGCGGCTAGACAATTTTTAATAGAAGAATTTATGGGAATTATGGAAGGTATTAATACCTGTCACGCTATGATTTTGGTTGATCGAATGACTCACAATGGTACAATATCTTCTATCACTCGTTACACTATGAAGAAAGAAGAATCAGGACCAATGGGAAAAGCTTCTTTCGAAGAAACAATGGATAACTTTTTGAACGCCGCTGCAGAGGGAGATCGTGAGCCTACGGAGGGTGTTTCAGCATCTATCATTTGTGGTAAAAGAGCTTCTATTGGAACTGGAATGATAAAATTGAGCATTGACATCGGAATGCTACCAAAGACTTTTGGAGATATTTTTCCACAAAAAAAAAATCGTTCTCGTAATATTGAAGATAAGGTAATGAGTACTGTGAAAGAAAAGAGTGACAAAATTGTAGGAGCAAAAATGTAGAACTGTAGTTTATTTTGATATGTAAATATATCAAAATATTTTTAATATATTTACATAAATAAATATGGATAAATATACGGTTGTTCAACTTCGTGATCTTTTTGGTATGCAGATACAAGAATGGCAAATCCTGATAAATCAAGATCGGAAGTAGTTAATATTGCTCTTCAAACTTTAAAGAATGATTACGGTAGATTTAGAACTTTTATCCGTTCTTATTCCAATTTTTTAGAAAAATTATCTTCAATAATTATTGATATTAAGATAGCATATGAAATATTTGATTCTGAACAACCAGAATATTACTAAAAATGATAATAATTATTTACAAAATAAAATTAATTTTGTAAAAACTTTTCCAACTAAAATCTTAAATGAATAGTACAACACTGACATATAAAAAAATAACAGATAAGTATTACAAGATAAATTATTTGGGTTTAAATTGTATCATCGATATTTCTAACGGATATATCAATTGTTCAAAATTTTATCCAGAAAAATCAAAAAGAATTAGTACATATATAGATAGACTTAGATATAAAATTTTTGCATCATATTATATATCAAACATTACAGAGTACTCTGCAGATCTATCAATAGAAGTAACAGATGTACTTAAAAAAGCAAGAGGAATGTATTTACATCCTATTCTTTTTTTAGATTTGGCAAATTGGATATCTCCAACTGTTTATCATAAAGCTATACGAATAATATCAGATGTATTCATAAAAGAAATTGATGTTGAGGATAAATTGCAGAATATTGAAAATACTCTAAAAAAAGTTCTTCGAGATTGATCATAATACAAAATGTATTATGATAATAATTAATTACTTTTTAAATTTTTTGTATTTTTTCTTTTTCAACTTTTGGTAAAGATTTTACTGCCTCTTTTTGCCACATCTCGTTATAATTAAATTCACAATTGTGATCGTGAATATGCAAGCCGCAATATATATTTTTACATCTACATGTGTGGATATTAATTATAAGAGAATGTATCTTAGACTTGCAGATTTTACACTTAGACATTTTATATTCTATTCTTTAATAATGTAAAAATTATTTTTCGTTTTTAAAATTTAATATAAGTTTCTTGGTATAATAATAAATGAGAATGGATGGAAAACACACAAGTATGTGGGGTGTCTGGATAATATTATCAGCCGCCGTACTTGTCGCCTTAGGAGTAGGTCTATATTTTATAATTAAGCATTTTACTAAGTGCAAGCCAGATTGTTCTGGAAATAAATGCAATGATGGTTGTGGTAAATCGTGTAATTGCCCAAAAGGTTGTGACGGTGGAAAATGCAAGACTTCTCAAACTGCGACTGTTAACTCAAGTTGGAACCCAATAACAAAAAGCACTGGAAAGAATCAATTAAAAAGGTTATTACAAAATTCTAACGATCAATCTTTGAATACTCATCTTCAAAATGTGAACGGTCAAATTCAAGAGCCTCTTTTAAATTGTCTTCTTGACAAGATTATGCGTATATATAAGAATCCCCAAGATTTCATTAAGGCTTTAAATAACCCAAATATGATACCATCCTTGATAAATATTGCGAAGGATTGTATGAAAGGAACACCAGCTGATCCTAACGTTTGCAATCCCGCGTGCAAACCCGGACAGAAATGTGTTAATAAAACATGTGTTGATCCTCCTGATCCTACTAAAGTTTGCAATCCCGGGTGCAACATTGGTGAAATTTGTATTCAAAATGGATGTGTTCCTACAACTTGGACTACATCATTTTATAACACATTTATAGATGGTATGATAGCTGATGTCCAGAAAACGATACCTATTAACAAAAATATAGCAACCTGTATTACGGATGGTTTTAAAAGTAAATACCCTAATCCACAAAAAATGATGAATGAAAAGCAAGACACTATTCAAACGCTCTTTGGCGATTTATATACAAAGTGCTCTAAGACTCCTCAACCTCCTCCTCCAAATCCTCCAAATTCTTGCAATATAACAATTAGTGATACGTGTATAAGTAAAGCTCAAGATGCCAGAAATCGTGGTTTAGATTGTGGAGATACAATTAATGCATGTATGAGAAGTGGTGGTGCAAGTATAACTGATGATTGTCTACACGAATTAGAAAGGATTTCTGGAGAAACTTGTGAACATATGAAACGCTACAAACACAAACGGAAACCAAATAAATTGCCATCAGATGCTGTGTCTTATTGTGTTACACAAAATGGAAAATGTGTTTGTAAAAATGATATTCATGCAAATGTACCACCCGGAGTTTTCTTCAGCTCAGGAAATGGATGCGAAGAACAAGGAGGGTGTTATGAGGATGAGGGTGAGGAAGGTATGTATTGCAATGGAGGAATAACTCAACTTTCATCAGGAATTTATTAAAATAATTAAGAAAATTAAAAATGAAATTTAAACTCTTATTTCTAAAAAATAGAAAATCATGTCTATTTTCATCGAAGATTATACTCCCAAATCTTTTGTAGTTAGAGGTGATACTAGAGAATCAAAGGATTCTCTTAAAGCACTAGGAGGTAAGTGGAACAGCAGTCTAACAGATAAAGATTCAGGTGATAAGTTTGGAGCATGGCTTTTTTGGAGTGATAAGCGCAAAGAACTGGATTCTTGGATTAAAAAAGGGTGTCCAAAAATTGATGCAAATCTTGGTGCTAGTACACATGTTAGTACTAATTCTCTGACGTCTAATAATGTTGAGAAGAGCTCCGCAAATCTTGAAGCAAAAATAGACGCATTAACAAAGATGGTTGAACAACTTTGTCGACATCATCAAATAAACCTTTCTGGAAACGTAAAAAAATCTCAAATTCTTGATTCTGACATAGAATCAGATGACGATATACCAATCGTTAAGCCAAAACGTCTATTGTCTAAATAAAGTCTAAATAAAGTACTAAATATTATTTCTGATACTAATATAATATCAGAAATTTAAATTTGATTCTTAAGGACAAGATTCTTAAGAATAAATTAAGATACAATGGGAATTAAACATTTTTTTCAATGGTTCAAAAAACATTTTGGACAGCACATGCACAAGATGAAAAAATCTCAAAATTTTGAGTCAATCGGAGTTGATATAGACAATTTAATGATTGATATGAACGGAGTTTTTCATAATTCTGCTCAGAAAATTTATGAGTATGGTAATTACAAGCCAAATCCTCGATTACTTCGGAGAAATAATAACAGAAAGAGAAATGGTATTAATGAACAACTCAAGGTTTTTGAAGATGTTTGTCAGAATATTGAGCATTTGTTTATTATAACAAAACCAAGAAAAAGACTTATTTTGTGTGTTGATGGGCCAGCTCCTCTTAGTAAACAAAATCAACAGCGCCAACGCCGATTTCGTAGCGCTATGGAATCATCTGACGATTCAGGTTTCAACAGCAATTGCATAACTCCAGGAACTAAATTTATGGATTTTTTAACAAAGTATATAGATTGGTATATTCGTAAGAGAATAAATGACAGTGAGGAATGGCGCAAGGTAGAAGTTATTTTTTCAAATGAGAAAGCTCCAGGAGAAGGAGAGCATAAAATAATAAATTATATTCGTTACTATGGAAATAAGGAGGAAACATATTGTATCAATGGAATGGATGCAGATCTTATTATGCTCGCTCTTGGTACACATATGCCAAAATTTTATATTTTGCGCGAAGATATGTATGATTTTGAAAACGATTTCTTTTGTGTTGATATTGGGTCTATTAGAGGTGAATTAGCGAATGAATTGTCATGGAGTGGTGGTTCGCACAAGTTTGTAGAAAGGTCAGCCATTGATGATTTTATCTTTCTGTGTTTTATGGTTGGTAATGATTTTCTTCCTCATATTCCATCAATAGAGATTATTGAGCAAGGTATAGAGCTAATTTTGGAAGTTTATAGAGAGACTTGTGCTATTCACGGTCATATTACTCGACTTATTTCCGATCGGGTAGAGTTTTGTATTGGTCCACTACAAGTTTTTTTAAGTAAAATAGGTAATCATGAAAAAGAAAATTTTGAAGGAAAGCTCAAAAAGAAAGATGAATTCTTTCCTGATCCGTTGTTAGAAAGTTGCGGTGAAAAACAGCATTGTGGTAGATGGGAATTTAATATTGAAAAATATAAGATAGAATATTTTAGTTCATCTTTTCCAGAAGGTACCAAAGAGGAAAAACTGTGTCACGACTATCTAGAAGGTATGCAATGGGTTTTATCTTACTATACTAGAGGAGTTCCTAACTGGAAATGGAATTTTAGATATCACTATGCTCCTTGTGCTTCTGTACTTGCAAATCATGTTCATACCTTTTGTTTTCCACAATATACAAAAACTATACCAAGCACTCCTTTTCAACAGCTTTTATGTGTATTACCTCCAAAAAGTGCTAATTTAATTCCATCACCTTTATCTAATCTTTTGACGGATGAGAAATCACCATTAAAAGATCAATGCCCAGATATTTTTGAAATTGATCTTCGAGGTAAAAGGAGAGAATGGGAAGGAATTGTTATATTACCGATGGTTGATTTTAATCTAGTTCGTGATTGTTATATGAAGATGTTAGATAAGATAGATAAAAAAGATCTTAATAGAAATATATCTGGTCGATCTGTTCTATATGAGTATATTCCTCAACTCCCAGGAATTTTCAAATCTTATTACGGAGACATCGAAAAATGTTGTGTTCGTTCCAAAATGATTGATTTATAAAGTAGTTAATATAGGTAGTTGACAATTTATTTTTTATCTTTATTTATTGTAAATGAATAATACCGAAAATAAAATTCGATATTCAAATAAAGATGTATTTATTGGTCATCCTTTGTTGCTCCAAAAAAAGGAATCTAAAAAAGATATGAATAATTGTTTACCACAAGCTAATAGTATTTTTGTAAATAAAGAATTAAACAAAGAATTAGAAGACAAGTTAACACGTCGCAAATCTGGTAAAGGTAAGAAGTGTCGTAGAACGCAAACTAATTTAACTGAAAATGATAAAATCTTTTCAGAATTTAGACTAAACAATATAATTTCTTTTTATGATGAAAAAGATCAAAAATGTGTATTAAAAAATAACACTGGTAACGTATGTAACGTATTTTCTACAGAACAACCAAAAGAATCTGATAGTAATTACGAATCAATGGACGATACAAATCTTCAAATGGATGATATTGGAAAAAATGAATTTTTAATGAAAGAAATTGGAAACAAAAAACATGTTGATGTTGTAGAAAATACAACGACTTGTATTATAATTTAGTTTATAAAATTGAATTATTTAAAATATTATTTAAGAAATAGTAGTAATGAATTCTACAACAGAATCTTATAATTATGATCAAATGTCAAATCAAATTATGACAAATAATATTAAACCGAAGAAAAAGAAAGAAGTTTCAAACTCTAAGAAAAGCTTAAAAATTTCACACAGAAAAAGAAACTTTAGATATAAGCCATATTAATAATATGTAAAAAAATGATATGATTCATATAATGAATCATCTCAAACGATAAAAGATTAGAAATTTATAATTCCGTAAATTTCATTGTAATCTATTATTTTACTACTTTTAGCTTTTTTTAGAAACCATTCGTTGTCTAAATTATCATTTTCTCTATTAATTACATCGGAGTCAAAATGATCTGATCTTACCAATATTGTTGAACCTTTTTTATCTACTAAAACCGAGTCAGGATATTTTTTTGATTCTTCAACCATCGTATAAATAAAATCTTGTCCATATATTTTGTTTTCATCCAGAGATATAATAATAGTATTCTTCTCTTTTTCCCGTAATAACATTGGAATAATCTTTGTTCCTTTTCCGCAATCCTTACCTGATGGAAGAATAACTGCAATATCTTTAATATATTTTGGTATATTATAATCTTCTTCTAGAGGAGTTATCATAGCTATTAAATCAACTTTTACTGTTTGATCCATTATAGAATTTATAAACGGTTTAAGTTTATCTAGTTTATCTTCTTTACATGTGAAAGATATAACAACTCTATTATTAGTTGAAGCTTTTGGTAATTTACTATAATTTTCAATTAATTTATTGGGAGACTTAATATGGCAAGTCAAATATCTTGTTATTCCAAAGTAGGAAGAAAAAATTATAATTAAAGAAAGAATTGTAGATATTATCGTTATGATTATCAAAGTGCGTTTTCTCATTTATCTATCAATAAAGATTTAGTTTGAAAATTATAAATTTATTTATAAAAAAATAATATTAATAAATGCTAGAAATAACAAATGCTAATTATATACCTTTTAGTATGATCAAAAATTCTAAAGATCCAGAAAAAGATCCAGATGTTATTATTTATCCAGATATATTTAATGGAAAAATTTCTGATATTATGTTAAAAAAATTAGTCGAACTTGAATGCACAATAATAAAGTTTTGTATTTCAGACAAGTTAATCACTTCATCAAAAAAAATGTTGTGGTTTGCTGATGATCCATCTTGGACTTTTGTATATTCTAATAATCATATGATTGGTCTACAATCAGAAAAAATCCCATTATTCATAAGGTGTATACAGATAGCAGTAGAGGAACTTACAGAACAAAAATTTAATTCATGCGTTCTTAGTGTGTACGAAATTGAAGATGATAGTCTTTTGTCAGAAAAGGAAGATCATGATTGGTACGGTGATATTGAAGCTTCAATAACTTTTGGAGGAAATAGTTTATTTCATTTAGACAATAAAACGAATACAAAGAATAACCTTTTAATACCTACTACAAATGGTTCTGTAATTATTATTAGAGAAGGTGTGAAAAAATATTGGGATCATAACATTCAAATAGAAAAAGGTACAAGATTTAACCTAAGATTTCGTAACATTACTAAAAAATTACTGAATCTAATGCCAAAAGCAAAAACTAATTGTCTTGGTAAAAATATTGTGCATTTTGAAAAAATAAAACAGGATTCAGAGATAAATTACTCATATCTTCCAAGCCCACTTGATGAAACAATTACTTTATCAGATATATATCTTAATAATAATCAACGTTACGCTTTGATATCACAAATTAAAAAAGCAATGTCTGGCTCAATCAAATCAGATGGAGCTCAATGTGTAAATGGTTTGAAACCAACTCTTCTTAAACAATTAGAGTTAAAAAGATTTTTAGGTAGAGGAACTTTTGCAAATGTTTATGCTGCGTGTTCTCCAGCTCCTTGCCGTTCAGATGCGTACAGATTTGCTGTAAAACTAACAATTATACCAGATGAAGAGTTCAAATATTACTATTCTACAAATAAACCATCATGGCATGAGCCATACATATTAAAAAATATGATTAACCCATTAGTCATAAAAGGTATTTGTCCAAACCTTCCTCTTTTAGCAGAAAGTTATACATGTTCTGATTGTGATTTTAAATTCAATGATACAGAAGATGTTGAGACCAATAAAAAAGCATCATGCCTTATTTTACTTATGGAATTAGGTACAGGAGGTGATATGTCCGGATGGCTTAAGCGTGATAAGGCGCCATCTGAAGAAGAAATATTAATATCTCTTTTTCAAATTATGGCTGGTGTCCATGCCATTCAGATTTATGGTCAGATTTTAAATAATGACATAAAAGCACAAAATATACTTTCTTATAATATAAAATCAGGAGGTTATTGGCATTATGTTATTCATGGTCAAAATTTTTATGTACCTAATATGGGAAAGCTTTTTGTTTTGAATGATTTTGGAGTTTCTCGTGTGTTTAATCCTAATCATAAATTATGTTATTTATTAAAGGAAAAATGGGTTAATCTTGGAAGCAGATATGCAATGATTATCAATGGAAAATATTCTCCATTAAATGCAAAGAATCCGGTTGATAATAAATTACCAAGAGTTAAACTTATACATTGGGAACATTGCGATAAAAATTCTGGATCAAAAACGATTGAAACATCAAAAAGTAAAGGTGGAATTGCAAAGATATCGGTATCTGATAAAAATGAGATATATAATCCTAATATTGAGTTTACATCAGAACAGTTGAAAGAGTTAAAAAGGTTAGGTATACCTGCAGATTCTGGAAATAAAGAGTTTTACAACCACCCTAAAGTTATTCCACCTCTTCAATTAATAGGAGATACACAAGACGTTATTTTAACATTCACTGGTGGCAAAAGAGCAACACAGCCAGGAAATCATGCATCTTACGATTCGATACCACAAAATATAAAAAAATTACTTGAACCATATGTAATAAAAAGATATGTGAATGGTGGTCACTATATAGATGATGACCCATCCAAAGGAATGGCTGGTTATTTTATAACAGATTTTTTTACTCGTATTCATGAGTATACTCAAGTTCCAATTGGAGAGAAACTTATTGCAACTTATAATATTTCTTGACACGTAAAAAATAAATTTTTTTTTTTAAATGTTCCTTTAATAAATGAATAATATTGTTATTGGTATTGTTTTTCTAGTGATATCAATTGCTATGTTTACAGGAGGAATTTTGATAAGTAGTTCTAATTATTCTGATGCTAAAAATAAAACTGATTGCGAAACACTAAAAGGTACATCATGTGGTATTTGGATGAATAATAAAGACTGTAGAAAAGGCAAACTCGATGGCATAACATGTGAGTCAACCGGAAATGTGATTCCTTTAATTCTTATTATATTTAGTGTAATCTTTTTTATTCTGTCTATCTTTTTTTTTATCAGGGGATTTATGTTAAAACATCACAAATAATTAAAGAAATATAGTGTAACATTTTTAATCACAAATAATATATATTTTATACTTATAGTATAAAATTACTCAACAATAGTAGGTTGGTAACATCAATATACCCATCTGAATCTCTGCTTTCTATAATATATCCATTATCAAGTTCAAGAGGTACAAGTTCATATGGTTCATCAGATGGTTCTTCAGGAATGTCTTCTTCAAACTCTACAATTGTTTGCTTTTTCAGCAATATATTGTATTCTGTCTTGTAAATCTTTAATAGTATTTTCTAATTTTTCTATTTGTTTATCTTTTTCTTCAGATATTTTATTTATTTTATGTTTTAGCGTTTCTATTTCTTCAAATTTACACTTTTTTTGATGATATTCTAAATTTTCTTTGGAAGTATATGTTCTAAAACATATACATATAAAGTTTGAATTATTTTCTTTATTACGTATGCTTAAACAATACTTAGCTCGTTTTTGATGCATAATAAGATTAGAATTAGTTTTAAATGTGCTTTTACAGTATTCACATTCCATTTTATTGAACACATAAAATAGATGACATAAAATGAATTAGAATGAATTAAAATGAATCATATATTTTCAATTTCAGCCTGTGACAGTTTGAGTTTAGATTTTTTTCAAAACACAATTTTTGTGTGTGTCGAGAAAAATAAAATACGCAAATTATAAATATTTTGATTTTTTTCTAACATTTAAAATCTAAACTTTTTTATTCATATTAAAGTTTTAATATGAAATGGTAACTAAGTATTTTTTCTTATTAATTATAAAAAAGATTTGAGAGTTTTAAAGGTATCATACCACCATGAACGCAGCATATCTCTTCAAGTGTATTATCGTAATAATACTTTAATGAATCCATCTGTTTTAAAATGTTAAAACAGTTATTATCAAACTCATCATTTTTAAATGAAAAAACTTGTCTAACAAAATCCTGCATGATTATTATTAGTAACTGAATCAGATCGTAAAACGCCTTTATTTTCATACGTTTTTTTTCACGATTCATTAATTTTAATTCCCATGTTGAACAATCAAACTCTTTGAGTAAATATTTTATTCTAATATCAATATTGTCCTTTACTTTATCATTACGATATTCAGGGAGAATAACTTCTTGAATATGATCAATATAGCGATACATTTCTGTTAATTTTTTACGCAACTCACTGTCTGTTGTTACATGCGTTATTCTTGCCATAAATGTTCTAACATTTGGAATTTCTCCACACGCTAATACGTCAATGTTAACTGAATCTTTAAGAGTTCCAAGATACTCATAATAATGGGGATTATGAATAACACCTGTCTCAATCTCTCCTGTAATCCAGCTAAATGCTGTGTTGCATTGAGTGCAAAACATTTGATCACAACCACCTGATTTTATGATAAGAGTCATGCATTTAGGACATGGTTTAGACATTTTTAATATTAGTTCTGAAGTTTTTATGTCATCTTCGTTACATTTGTGATTTTCTTCATCTATTTTAGCGCTGCATTTGTTACACACATTCATTTTGCATGTTCCGCATTTATAATTATCAGATATAAACCCTCTACAATCTCCACCAGGACATTTAAATATATAATTTACTCTCTTTTTTTTAATTAATACATTTTTTGGTTTATATGTAATTGTTTGAGACTTTAATTCGTTCATAGACTTTGTCATTAGATGTTTTTCAAGTCGTTTTTTGTCAATTATCTCTTTTACACTTTCATATCCAAGATGCTTGTTTAATCTAGTTAATTTAAAATTTGTAGGCAAACAATATATTTTTTGAGAAAGCTCTTGTATTTGAGATATAAGGAACGCCTCTTCTTGTGTTTCAGGTAAGAGCATTTTTTCTTGTTCTACTATATACTTTCCTATATGTAGAAAGAACCACTGTTTATTGTCGATGTTTTTTAGAACAAATTCACGAGTCCATATTTTTCCACAATTCATGCATAGTGGTTCTCGAGGACGTTCAGAAATAAATTTTTGATTGCATAATTCACATGCTTGGAATTTACAATAGGAACATTCAATAAATGATTCTACTTCATCACAACAAATAGTACATGTATTCATTTTCTAATTTGTTTTTCTAAATATATAAATTAAATCAATTTTACAAAAAAGTAAATTATATTTAATAATTAAAAATGAATAATGTTGCAGTTATTTTTTCTATTTTGATTATAATATTAATTCCATTGTCAATGATAACAATTGGTGCTTTATTATTAGGCCCTATACCTATTAAATTTATGAACTATAAAACAAAAAAATCGTGTAAAAAAGCTCTTCAAAATATGAAAGAAACCCTTAATAATAATGATAAATGTCCTGGATGGGATGGTGTTGAATGTAGAAATGGAATTTATAATAAATCATCAGGAAAATGTTCTACAACAACAAAGAGTAATATAGGTAGATTGTTTATTATTTTAGGATGTTTTATAGTATTACCATTATCTATAATTATTATTATCCTTATATTGTTAACACACCATAAATATAATACAAATACTAAATCTATGAGTCCAGGTATGAGTCCAGGTATGAGTCCAGGTATGAGTCCAGGTATGACTCCAGGTATGAGTCCAGGTATGAGTCCAGGTATGACTCCGTATTTCTAATTGTTGTATCTATAACTAAAAAGTTATAGATTACTAAATAATTTAGCGTCTAAAAATCTTCATTATAAAAGTTATAATTAATAATATACTAAATACTATTACTATAATAAGTAAAATTTTTTTCCAATTAAATGATTTATTGTCATCGGTTGTTTGTGAAGAAAATTTTAAAGATAATTTTTTGCTTTCAGAGATAGAATCTTCCAATTTCATATTATATGTATTGGTATAAAATTTTTCTGGAGATATTCCAGAATCTTTAGGATATGTATTGTGAATCCACAATACATCTTCTCCGGATAAACGAAAATTTTGTTGAGTTCCTTTATTGTTTGTTGTTAAATCTGGTGAAAAAAAATATAACATTATAGAAAGAGGATCAAAACTTGAACCATTAATAGAATTTTTATCATATTTATTAATAATATTTTCTCTAGTAGTTTCTTCAGACCATCCTTGTGTTTGTTTAGCCCATTCAAACACTTTTTTTTCATTCCACATAATTCTTTGTCCTAAAGGATTTTGATGTTCATGTATCATTCCAAGAACGTGTCCAAATTCATGTATTGTTGTCTGAACATCAAACCACCCAAGATTCATAGTAGCTCCATCTTTTTGTTCTAAATGGTCTGTTCCTACTAAAGACCAAGCACCTCCATTTGGATCAAAACTTACTCTAACGTTTGCGTCTGAGATATCTGTAAAAGAAATATTCAAGTTTACTAAAGGTATAATTCTTTCTGTTACAATCCTTTTTATCCCATTTATAATAGAGAATTTAGTTGGATTTTTTTGAAAATCTTCTTGAAATTCTTTTTGAAGAGGATCTAAATCTTTAGAGTAAGGTATAATATTTTTTGTAATTTTTCTATCAGGAGAATCTTCTAAAAATCCAATTTTGATATAAGAACCTTTTGACCATAACTTTTTTACAAAAAAAGCAGCCTGTAATTTTTCAATATGCTCTGGAGATTTCCCAGAAGAATGAATATCATTAATTTCATCCTGATGATGAGGAAGTAATTTCTGACAACATATTTTTATTTCTGATCCTGTAATCATTTATTTAATAAGCTAAAAATAAAAATGCTTGTAAATAAAGAAAATGTCAGCAGGAGGTTTAAGCTATTCAGGGCTTGTTAATCACGGTAAAATAACTCTACCGTCGATTGATAGTTGGGGGAGTAATATGAATATTGTACGCGATCCATCTAAGTCTATTATGACTAAAAGAATTGATAAAGTTGGAGAGACAAGTTCTATGACTCAAATGATTGAGGAGAGCAGTAGTAGAGCATCAGAGGCCATTCAGGTTTACGCGAGAGGAGTAAATCCATTTGTTAGCGTTTCATATGATAACAACGGTAATAACGGAGGTCAAAGTTCTGGGAGTTTTGTGGAAGGTGGACAGAGATCAGCAAAATTACCGTATACTATTATGAAAGATGGTGCATTTCGCCCACCGATTCTTCTACAAGAAGATCTTTTGCCACTTTCTCGTATTCCCATAGAAAATTTTTCAGTGCTTTCAAATCCAGGGTTTGTAGATTTTTCAAAAAAGATGAGATCGTGTGGTACAGCTGAAAATACAAAAGAGGTAAAGACTGATACATTAAAGGCTTGTGTAAGACCAACAGCTGTATATAAGATAGAAAAGTCTGCTTCTCAACCATATGAAATTAAGAATGTGATACAGCCTTCTATTAAAACATCAGCAAACTCAGGTATTCGAACTATGGATATTACTCAAAAATATACTGGTAAACCAACAAAAGAAATTGATAACACTCCTTTACATGCCAGGGTTCAGGCTAATTTTACACAGATTCGACATGTTAATAATAATGAGTTTAACCCAGACAGATATTTACAAGAACCTGTATCTTATAATGTATCAAGCAATATTTCTTCCATTAAGAATAACGTAGGAAATAATGAGTTTAATCCAGAGAGATATTTACAAGAACATGTATCTTATAATGTATCAAGTAATATTTCTTCCATTAAGAATAACGTAGGAAATAATGAGTTTAATCCACAGAGATATTTACAAGAACCTGTATCTTATAATGTATCAAGTAATATTTCTTCCATTAAGAATAACGTAGGAAATAATGAGTTTAATCCACAGAGATATTTACAAGAACCTGTATCTTATAATGTATCAAGTAATATTTCTTCCATTAAGAATAACGTAGGAAATAATGAGTTTAATCCAGAGAGATATTTACAAGAACCTGTATCTTATAATGTAGCAAGCAATATTTCTTCCATTAAGAATAACGTAGGAAATAATGAGTTTAATCCAGATAGATATTTACAAGAACCTGTATCTTATAATGTATCAAGTAATATTTCTTCCATTAAGAATAACGTAGGAAATAATGAGTTTAATCCACAGAGATATTTACAAGAACCTGTATCTTACAGTGTATCAAGCAATATTTCTTCTAAAAATAATTATACATCAATTGAAGATATTTTTAATACATCAGATATTCCTGTACATGAAGATATTATACATTATAGTCTTCTTGCACCTTTTAGTGGTGTAGAACAGACTAAGCACTTTCATGATGAAATTTCTTTATCTCGTAATTTACCTGAATATAATGTTACAACTAATTTTGGTAATCAAACTGTTTATAAAAGAACAGAATATGATAATGATATTGAATTATCTCGTAATACACCAATTACTAGTTTGACTAGCAATCCATCAACTCGTAGTTCTATCGATCATTCATCAAGAAATGCTCATCTACCTGACAAAATTAAAGCAGGTGGTTATTCTATACCAGGGCAAATACCAATGAAAGTTAGATTACAAAATATTTCAGATCAAAAAGAATCAGAGAAATGTCGAATGAATCGTATTGTAATGGAAAGCATGCAAGGAAGATTCGATAAACCATCACCGTTTCAAAAAGTTGGTTGAAATATTTTATATAATCTACATAAATTATTCTATCGCTACTAAATAAATGGAAAGTTTGCAAGAAAAGTTTATTTTAAAACAATTAAATAATTATAATTCATCTGAAATGTATTATAAAAATATAGATAAATTAGGCGACCTGTCCACATCTTGTATAAGAAGAATTTTTAATGAAAAAAATATTATTAGCAGAACTGATATGAAAGCATTATTTTGTTTATTTGATACTCTGTTTTTATCAGAATGTAAAATCAAATCAAGAGAAAAAGGATTATATGATTTATCAAAAACTATACAAAAATGGATAAAAAAAATGGTTAAGATATCTGTTAATAGCAAAGAAGGATTTATATATATTACTAATTTTTCATCAGATATACAGGTTGTTGTTAAAGTAGCTCAAAAATCAAATGGATTAGAATCAAAATTAAGAGAATATTTTATTGGTATTAAATCTCTAAATAAACTAAGATGTTTAATACCAACATTTGTGTATACAATAGGAGCATTTTTATATCCTAAACCAGCAAAGACAGGAAAATTAGAACATGAGACAAAAAATGAAAATACTGCTTTCGTAGTATATGAAAAAATAGATGGTGAAACTATAAGCACCTTATTGAAAAAAAATAAACTTAATTTTAAACAATTTCTTAGTATATTTATACAATTACTCCTAGGATTAGAAGTCGCACAAAGAGAAGCTAGATTTACGCATTTTGATTTGCACAGCGATAATGTTATGATTCGTGAAAATGATGTTACTAGCTATAATGTTAATTTGGACATGTCCACTTATAGTGTGGTGAATCCTGAATTTATACCAGTGATTATTGATTTTGGAGCGTCTACTTGTTTTATTGAGAATAGATATATTGGTTCTTATGATTATATCAAACACGGAATGTTAAACTTTATGGTTCCTGGCCACGACATGTATAAATTTTTAGTTTATTGTGCACGTAAAACAATAAATCAAGAACTAAAAGGAAAACTTATTTCTATGTTTCGTTTTTACGGAGATAATGAACCATATAATATTATAAGTAATACAGAAGGTGTAAATAAAGCAGCAGAAGAATACTGTATGAACGCCACATTCTCTCAAGTAGCAACTTATACACCACTTATCTTTATAGAATGGTTGTTGAAAGAATACAGGAATGAATTAAAATCAAATATATTAGTATATGAACGTGTAAATTATTTATCTCTTACATATTCAAGTATAACAAAAGAATACGATCATATATTTGAATATATTAAGAAAGGAGTAGAAAATGCCATTCTTTTTACAGAGGAATGTACATTAAGTTATGTGATGACTAAGTACAATATTAACTTACTAGAGAGATATAATGATAATTTACAATCAGATGATTTGAGTAAAAAAATTAAAAATTTGAATAATTATCTACATAAGTTTGAGGATAAATTTATAGATATAGACAAGGCTATGCTAGAAAATGTTTTTGATATTAAAATACCAACTCAGAAAGAATTAGATTTTTGTATTAATAACCTGATAGGAATAAAAATACGATGTTCGAAACCAATAGATAAAGAAAAAGCTGTAAAAGATCTTGCTATTATTTTATCGTATCAAGAAAATTTAAAACCACATCTACAGTTTTATTTTACTATTTTAGAGTTGAATTTAAAGGAAGTATTTTCTGTTTGGATTAAAAAGTTTAAAGAGTCTAGAATATATCTTTTCCATATTAAGAACGTTATTAAAAATGAAAGAGCAAAACGTTGGAGTCAAACTTTAATGGCATCTATAATCTAAAATAAAACACTTCTACATATTGGTTAAAGTTTTCAAATAATCGGTTTTAAGTATAATCTATCATAGATTATAGTTAATAAAACATATTAAGTAGAAACATATTTTTCATAAGTACAGAATAAATATTATTTTATTTAAACATTATATAAATATGGATACTCAAAACAAATTTATATCAGATCAATTGAGTATATATAAAGGTTGTCAAATACAAGACAAACACTTATATGATTTAAAAAAAGTATGTACATCATGTTTAAGTATGATATTAAATCAAAAATTTATTAATCCTATTGATATGAAAGCTGTTTTTTGTTTATTTGATACTTTATTCTTACAGATATCTAAACGAAAAGAAAATGGCATTTATGTCTTAACAAAAAATATAAGAGACTATATTAAAAACATCAAATTGTTATCTTTTAATAATGTAGAAGGATATATATATCTTGCTGATTTTTTTTCACCACATATTCAGGCTATTATTAAATTCCAAAAAAAGGATTCTGACATTCCATATATGATACAAGAGTATTATATTGGAATTAATATATTGAATAAATTAAGATATTTAATACCAACATTTGTGTATACTTTAGGAGCTTTTTACTGCCCTAAAACAATTGAGATAAAAAATAAAAAAGAAGTTCCTATAAAAAATCCATTATCTGTCCTATGTGATGATGAGTCAACAAAAAATAATACTGCTTTTGTAGTATATGAAAAAATCCCAGGTGAAACTATAAGCATCTTCTTGAAAAAAGATAAACTTACTTTCAAACAATTTCTTAGCATATTTATACAATTACTACTAGGATTAGAAGTTGCTCAAAGAGAAGCCAGGTTTACACATTTTGATTTGCACGCCAATAATGTTATGATCCGCCAAAATGATGTTTCTAGCTATAATATTCATTTGGACATGTCAACTTATAATGTAGTAAATCCTGAATTTATACCAGTCATTATTGATTTCGGAATGTCAACGTGTTATATTGAGAACCAATATATTGGTTCCTATGATTATATCGAATACGGAATGTTAAATTTTATGGTTCCTGGATATGATATGTATAAGTTTTTAGTTTATTGTGCGTTTGACTCGAAAACACATATGAAAAATAAAATTTCTTCTCTCTTTCGTTTTTATGGGGATAATGATCCATATAATATTACAAGTAACATAGAAGGTATAGATATAGCAATAAAAGAATACTGTATGAATATTACATACTCCCAAGCAGCAACATACACACCTCTTATGTTTGTAGAATGGTTATTGAAAGAATATCAACTTGAATCTGATATCTTCGTGTCTAATCGCATAAATTACCTTCCTATTCAATACACAAGTTTAATTAAAGAATATAACAAAATATTTAAATATACTAAGGAACATGGAATAGATTCGATAAAAGAATGTATTACTTCAACATCAAGTTATGTAATGACTAAGTATAATATCAACTTATTAGAAAGATATAATGATGATTTACAATCAGATGAGTTGACAAGAGAAATTAAAGGTTTAAATAAGTATCTAGATAAGTTTGACGGTAAATTTATAGATATAGACAATGCTATGCTAGAAAATGTTTTTGATATTAAAATACCAAGTCAGAAAGATCTAGAAATGTGTGTTATAAAACTTCTTATTATAGAAATTCCAAATCCGAATTACATTATTGATGAAAAAACAAAATTTGATATAGAAGATGCTGTAAAAGAATTTGATATTTTGTCATCATACGAATATGAATTGAGCCCTTATTTACAGTTTTATTTTACAATTTTAGAGATGAATTTAGACAATAAATTCTCTGAATGGATTAAAAAATTTACTAACTCACATATTTATAAGTTTTATAGTCTTAATGTTCTAAATACTCAACGTGCAAAAAGATGGGGTCAGACTTTAAGTGCTTATGATAAAGAAATATCTATCAACCAGCAAAAAACAGGTCAAATAAAAGTTTTAACGTATAATGTGTTACATGAAATTTCTAGAATTCCTGTATGTAAGGAAGATATATGTATCAAAAATATTTGCTCTTTCATTGATAAGAATGTAAAAGACTTTGATTTTATTGGAATTCAAGAGTATAGTGATATACGTAAAATGAGATTATATTCTAAAGAACTTTATAAAATGAATGTTACACACGATGAGGTACCAGAGGACTTAAAAAAGTACGGTCCTGTCACATTCTACGATAACAAAAAATATAAATTGGACAATTCATGTAACACAATGAAATTTGGATTTTCAGGCAATCTAGGTAGAGGTATTCAAATTAATTTTTTTAATAATAATCTATGTGTTATAAACCTTCACGCTGGTCATGACCCAAAGAAAGACAAAATACACATGTTCGATAAGTCTCTAGACGATTATTTAAAAAGTACCGACTGTGATAAAAAATGTAAAAATACATTTATAAGAAAATTACAAAATTATAAAATTATTATGATCGGAGATATGAACGACCGTCTAACTGTTTTCACAACTATTACAATTGCCGATAGAAAAAGAGAATTATATGGTCGAACGACAGAACCAACTTGTTGCGAAGGAAAGAAAACAATGAATGGTAAAAATGATGAAAATGGTGCTTATGATCATATTTTAAGTACATTTGCTAAAAAATTTTTTGTAAAAGTATATAGACCAATGGAGCTTCATTCGGATCATGATCCTGTTACATCTACACTAACTTGGTGATTAAATATCCACTTGTAAATGATGAACATGAAGTGGTTTTAAACGACCTATTCGATTTGCTCTTCCTATTATCTGATTTTGACTGGTTGGTTGCATTTCATGATACAAAATAATATCAGTTGCCTCTTGTAAATTAATTCCGGCTCCGTTAAAGTTGGAGTTAAGAAAAATTACTTGTGTATTTCCATTCTTAAAACTTTCAATACTCTTCTCTCGTGATTTTCTATTTCCAATAACTACAGCAAAAGTGATAGTTTCATCCTTTAGCCTTCTACAGATAGGATTAAAAGTCTCATCGTACACTGAAAAGATAATAAATTTTCCATCTTTATTAGATTTTAAAAGTTCAATAACCTTTTCTAAAGGTGTTGTGTTTTTTTCTTTATCTTTAGGTGTTTCAGCTTCAATTCCTTCTTGAGAGCTGAGGTATACTAATTCTGTCGTATCTACTTTGGCACGACACAAAGGACAGCTCTGTTTTTGTTGTAACCATGTAAGCAAACATTCTCCACAAAAAAGATTTTGACATGATGGTTCCATTATTGGAGTTTTTAACTTTTCGGTGCATATAGAACATACATCTTTTAGCATAGACTCAAATCTAATATCAAGTTGTGTAATATGTTTTTTAATAATATCTTCTTCAATAGTTGCATTTTCTAGTTTTTTGTCATCTTTTTTAATATCACGATATATTTTTATATCTGCTTGTATATTAGATAGCTTTTCTAGCATTTCTCTTTTTACTAGTTCTACTATATTTTCAGTTTTCTTACCTCCAAGAGCAGAGATCGCACCTTCAATATTACCTGCTGCTATCATAGTATGTATCTTATTATTAACTATACCGCTAACAGCTCTAAGAACAGGTTGAAAACAGATATGGTAATGATGATAAGTCGGAGGAGTGTTAAAAGACGTCTGTACAAAATTTAGATCGTTTCTTAATATCATTCCTGTAAATTGTTCCTCAATTTTACACCATTCATCACCAATAATCTTTTTCATAAAGCTACCTCTACAATTTCGATGTTGCAAATTAATATCTTCAGGTGTTGCGGTGACTAACCAATAAAATCCTGCTTGGATTTCTTTCATACCAGAAACGCGAACATGACCTGGTTCATCAAAAATGAAACGTTTCCAAGCATAACGTGAATAAGACATTGCTAAATTGTTGAACATAGATACTGTTACTATGATAACATCATAATTCTCAACAACAACATTATCAACATCTTTCCTAGAATCAATTACCTTAACCTTCAAATTTGTATGTGCAAATTCTTGCTCCCATTGAGAAACGATAGAAGTAGACACTAAAATTAAAGTAGTTGGAAGTTTATCATATCGTTCGATCCTACGAATTAATATCAACCCAGCAGATTCTGTATTTACAACTTCTTTTACGAATGGAATATCTAAATCCCAATCCATTTTATCTCGGGCAATCAAACCTATCATAGATAGTGTTTTTCCATATCCAGTAATGTCAGCATTAAATCCTAGTTGAGTCTCTTTAATACCGTGCTCATATTCTACAATTTTTTCTCTTTCTAATGTTTCCATCTGATATATACTTGCGAGTTGATGTTTGAACAAAATTTTGTTTACATTTTTTGGTTGCGACGCTAATGGTATATTATCAAAATCATTCATTTATTAATTGTAAATTAATTAATAAACCATTTTAAGAAATTTTTTTTTGATATGAACTGATTTTTACTAAAAATTATTCATATTATTTCTTGAAAATTACATTAAAAACACAAATTTGTGTTTATTATAAATTTACTTACAACAGAATTTGTTATATCGATTAATTTTTGGATCATTACCTTTTGGAAGTAGTCGTAATATAGGCACAACTTTCTTAAACCAATCAAGTACTGGTCATACAAAAATCATTATATCCATTAGTATATGGATCTGGATTCAAACCGTTTATATTCATCCATTCTACTATACGCACAAGTAGGCAATTCAAAAGAAGAAAAGGCGGACATTCTTGTCACAACAAGACTTTTTCTTGTGAAGAAGAAAGATTATTACAAATCCTCATAAAAGTAACATTCATACACTTTACACCACAACAAGTAAATGTTCAATCTTTAACACCATTTTATTTTTATAGGAATATTTAAACACAATATAATATTTTTTACCTAAAGTGAATTCATTATACTGATAAATGAATAAACAATTTATTGAACTTATTTGTAATATTAGTTTGATATTTGTGATCTTTATATTTATAAGTATATTACTTATTAAAAGATTTGTATATTTTAATCCTTCAAAACATTTTCTTTCAATACAAGAAAACTTTGATATAGTGAACAATCAACACTTACATGGGTGGTTTCTTCAAAATAAAAAGAGCAATAAAGTTATATTGTTATGTCACGGAAATTTTGGTAATATATCTCATAAACAAATGAAGATGATAGAAATGCGAAATATAGGATATTCAGTTTTAGCTTTTGATTATTCTGGATATGGAAAAAGCGGAGGTGTTCCTAACGAACAACGTCTATACGATGATGCATCTATGATGGTTTCTCTTCTTCTAAAAACGTACAAACCTGAACAAATAATATTGTATGGAGAATCACTCGGTGGACCGATTGCAGCATATGTTACCAGAAAATACTCTATTCCAACTCTTATTCTCGAAGGTCCATTACCTAGTGTAAAAATATTAATTAAAAATAAATACCCTATTGTTTCATTTTTCGCTTTTTTATTTCCGGAATTTGATACTGAAAAATATCTCAAAGGATATCGAGGAAAAAGTTTAATTATGCATAGTACAGAAGATAAAAAAATACCTTATTCTAGTGTTCAAAACTTGATTTATTTATGTTCACAACATATTCAGATTGAAGGTTCTCATAACGATCCTGTTATACCATGGGAAAAAGTTAAGATATTTATAGAATCATAGTCTATTAATAAATGACAGATATAATGCTTGATCTTGAGACTCTCAGTGTCCGCCCAGATGCTGCTATAATTGTAATTGGAGCTATCAAATTTTTTAGAAAAGGTAGTATGATTTCTATGGAAGATTCTGAAAAGTTTTACAGACGTATTACAGTTAAAAGTTGTGAAGAAGCTGGACTTCGTATTGACAAGGAAACTCTTGAATGGTGGAAAACACAAGATAAAAATGTACTATATGAAGCACTAGAAAATCCTGACAGAGTTCCTTTAAAACAAGCTCTGCAAGAATTCACCAAATGGATGGGAAATAGTAAATATGTGTGGGGAAATGGTGATGATTTTGATTGCACTATACTTGGTGAAGCATTTTCACGTTGTGGCATGGAAATTCCTTGGAAATTTTTTCTAACTCGTGATTGTCGTACATTATTTGATTTAGCTGGTATTAAAAAGTCGGATCTACCTTCTGAATTAGAGCATCACGCTATTCATGATTGCTATAGACAGATAGTAGGTGTAAAACGTTCGCTTATTACCCTTGGTCTCTAAATACGTGAAATGTTTTGTTTTATAAGAAAATATATAACTCCGATTATTATCATGAGTGCAACTACAAGAGTTATAATTTTTATAGGATTAACATTTTTATTTGGTTCTTTTTTATGTTTTTGTATTTTTTTAGCAGAAAAATCTTCTTTAATAGGTCCACGATGAATATAATTATCTTGTTGAATATAATTATCTTGTTGAATATAATTATCTTGTTGAATATAATTATCTTTTTGAATAATATCATCTGTTTTTTTAAAGGAATGTGAAGGTAAATAAAAAGTAACAGAACATGATGATAAATCATCTGGATAACCATACCAATTACATAAAAGAGTAACTACATACAATCCATATTTTTTAAAAAAAATTGGGCGCTTTGAAGGCACTTCTTCACTACTACTTATTACACCAACTATATTTTTACCATCGTATTCTTTTCCAGTTCCATTTATCTCACATTCTACTAAATAATTAGAAAATTCCAAAATATCTAGATCTGGTTTAATGTAAATAATTGGTACTTTTTGTAAACTATCACCAAATATAGCAACATCAAAACGTTCTATTTTATAAACAGTCATCTTTATCTAACAAGAGGAAAATCTATGACAATTATAAAATCATTAAGTTAAGTAGTTATTCATTTTATGAATTTCTTTGATAAAATATTACAATATAATTATATTGTAATATAATTAAATGAAAATTAAATATTTAATTTTATGTATTTTATGTATTTTATCTGTAATTTTAGTATTTTTTCTTATAAAAAATTCTAAAACATATAAGAATAAGAATAAGAATAAGAATAAGAATAAGAATAAGAATATATTAAAAGATACATATAAAAGTAGTATTTTTAATACTGATGTGATTCCAAAAAAAAGTAATGCAAACATACTTTGATATATCAAAAATACCTCAAAAAGTATATAATAATATAGCTATATATGCAAATGGGTTTGAGCATATTATATATGATGATAATTCAGCACTATCATTTTTAGATGAATTTTATTCTAAAGATGTTGTTAAAGCTTTTAATAAATTACAAAATGGTGCACATAAAGCAGATTTATTACGTTATTGTTTATTGTATATATATGGTGGTATTTACTTAGATATAAAGACCGAACTTATTGTTCCATTATCAGACATTTTTTATTCAAACTCAAATATTGATATATATGTAGTGTTGATGAATTATAAAGATGGTATATATAATGGTGTAATTGCTACAAAACCTCAAAACAAAATATTTTTACAACTTATAGATCATATTTTAGATATAACTTATACGAAATCTGATATACCATATCTAACATTTGTTAAACATTTTTTAATTGTCTTGAGTTCTAATATAAAAACGCCAATTACTTTATCAAAAACATTAAACAGCGAGTTTGGAAGAGTTTATTTTTTTAACGAAACTTGTACAAAAAATGAATCCGATTGCACAGATGGATTGGATAGACATGGTTTTTGCTGTTATATATACGATAATGATAAAAAAATTATTAAAGTTAGATATTCTGATTATCCTTGGAAATAGTGATATTAAAATTTTTGTTGATCATCATGTCTTAATGAGGAAGTCTACAATATTTATCAAATTCAGATAAAAATGAATTTTTGATCTAAATGTAAATTTTTAATTGGGCAAAGATGACAATTAAAGATTACGTAGACGAATTAGAACAAATTCAATCTGAAATTAAGAGAAATAATATTAGAAATTCACAACTTCGCAAACGCGTTAAGGAGTTAGAGACAAGTATATCAGAATATTTGTCAGAAAAAGGACAGCATGGTCTTAAATACAAAGGAAGAGCAATAATGTTGCAAGAGAAGGAACGTCGACCTACTAAGAAAAAGAAGGATAGGGAAGCTGGAATTATTTCTCTTCTGGAAGAGTTGGGAGTTTCCGAACCAACAGAAGCTTATTCTAAGTTACAAGATGTGCAAAAAGGATCTCCTGTTGCAGAAACAAAATTGACATTTAAAAAACTTCCAAAAATATGATATTCTAAAAACAGAAATGATTTTTTAATACAAATTTGTATTAAAAATATTAGTGTGATATAAAATGACTACAACATCCCGTTTTCAAATGAATCCAGACTTTTATTTTAAGAAAAAAGATGCGATGGATGAAAGGAAAGAAACGACGAATCCAAGATACCCAAACTTTCGACAGAATATTTTCCATGCTGGAGATGAAGAACAGTTCGAACAATATCGAGATGCTACAAATGGAAAATTATGCAAACCAGATATTCCGTTGACTAATAATATGTTTGCAGCTCACACTTGTTATGTATGGCACAAACATAGAAAGATACAAGCTGATGCTGTAATAAACACTTTCAGATATATTTTTCATAAATTTAAGAAGGGTATTTTTGTAAAAATTGTTGATAACAAATTGAGTGTTTTTTTGCCTTTTTCAAAAGCAAATTTTACAAATGAATGGGGTAAACAAATACAAGTTGAACATACTATTAATAGTTTTTTAGAAAATATTTCTATTATGGAAGGACGTCGTTATAATCCATATTATGTTAGTCAAAACACTGATGAATGGTATGCTAATAATTGTCTTGTAAGATATGAATCTCCTCTTGGAGAAGGAGATTCTAATGTTGGAAATGTAAAAAATATGTTGGAAGAACTTTGCAAACGTCGTGAAGTTCCAGATATTGAATTTTTTATTAATCGAAGAGATTTTCCTATCTTGACTCGTGACGGAAGCGAGCCATACAACCATATTTGGGGTAGATCAGATCTTCCTTTAGTTTCTCACTCATATGATAAGTATGTTCCTATTTTGAGCATGTCTAATAGTGATAGATATGCAGACGTCTTAATTCCTACTTGGGAAGATTGGGCCAGAATTCAAAGCAGTGAAGGTAAATATTTTCCACGTACAGAACAAGATTATTTGGATAAATTTGATATTCCATGGTCATCAAAAAAACCTACTGCTGTATTCAGAGGATCAACAACAGGTTGCGGTGTTACAATAGAAACAAATCCTAGGTTAAATCTAGCTTATATTTCTGTAAATACTCCACCTGATGAAAGAGGAGTCCCTTATCTAGATGCTTCTATCACAAAATGGAATCTTCGTCCTCGAAAACTAGAAGGTAAAAAGTATTTGCAAACTATTGATAAAAATGCTCTTAAAAGTCTTGGAATTGATATTTACAAACGTGGCAAAGATGGAAAGTTTATAATGAACAAAGAAACAACTTACTACAGACGTGACAGAGATGGAAGATATATACGAGATGTGTATGGAAATTATATATTAGATAAATATGGAAAGTACGTTTTTGATAAAGATGAAAAAAAATTATTAAACCGGTTGTCTCCAAAAGAGCAATCTGGATACAAATATATTGTAAATGTAGAAGGACATGTATCAGCATTTCGCCTCTCTTTGGAATTAAGCATGGGATCGGTTATTCTTATGGTTAATTCCAAGTGGAAGATCTGGTACAGTGATATGCTAATTCCTTACACACATTACGTCCCTGTGAGAGCAGATTTATCAGATTTGATTGAGCAAATCAAGTGGTGCCGAGAAAATGACGACAAATGTGAACAAATTGCTAAAAATGCAAAAGATTTTTTTCTAACTTTCTTACAAAAAGATGGAGTGTTTGATTACATGCAAAAAGTTTTAATAGATTTGAAGAGTGAAATGGGAGTTTATCTTTACAATTCTATGACTCCTTTGGACTTACTCATTAATAAAGAATACGAAGAATTGGATTATTCTTTTCCTAAAACTGAAAAGAGCGTATATAATTTGAAATCAATTCCTTTTCGTATTGGGTGTGACCAGTATGGAATGATGGGACGTACATATGGACTCTTACAAGGTATGGAGTGGGTTACTAAAAAAATAATTACTGAACGCAATTTTGAGGATGTTGCTACAAGAGGCAGACAAATATTTGAAAATAAGCTTGGTAGCGTTAGGCATTTTATTGTAGCTAATTTCTCAATGGCAGTAAAAAGCACTTCTGATAGGCAAAAAATTAGAGAACATATTCACGAGACGTTTATATGCTCTAATGGTATAAATCAACTTAGCAAGTATATACCAAATTTTGTCTATGTTTTTGGCCTATATCGAACTGGTTATACGTATAATGTAGTAACCGAATATATTACATCAGACGAAAGTGATCAAACACTTCTTGCTTATATAAGCAGTAAAAAATTTTCTTTTCAAGAGTTTCTTTTCATATTATTACAAATTTGTTTAGCATTGCAAGTAGCACAAAATATGTGCGGATTTGTACATTATGATTTAACTCCATGGAACATTGTTCTACAAAGATTGGAAGAACCAAAAATATTTGATTATATTATTTCTGATAAACGTGTTATTCGGGTGCGTACATCTTGTATACCTGTAATTATCGATTTTGGTAAATCTCACATTATTCACTCAGGTGTACACCACGGTTTTGTAAACATGTTCAAGGTTAGTACTGTTCAGGATATTATGACATTGTTGTTAAAATCCGTTTCTCAAATTTTGAGTATACATTCTAAAAAGAGAATGGAGAGTAATGATTTTAAAAACCTTTTGCATCTACTTAATTTCATTACTGGTACTAAATATAGGGCTGAAAAATTTGAAGATGCTTATTCTGCTGAAAATTTCTTGTGGAATGCTAAAAAATACTCTTCTCTTATATCAGACAATAAATATGAGCTTGAAAATTTAACTCCTTATGATCTTTTTGAATATATTATTAATATGAAAGACTACAAATTTTCATTTGAGGAAGTGAATGAATATATATCAAATATGGATAAGGGAAATGCAAGACAAGTATTTGATTATGTCTTCTCTGTAACTACAGAAGAACGGATAAAATCTTATGTAAATATTTTTAAAAGTTTAAAGCAATGTACCTTACCACAGCCTAAAAATCTCTTTTTTATTTACTATGTTGCTCAGAGTTTAGAAAGAAATTTGATGTCGGTACGAGATAATATGATTCAATTTTTGGATAATGAAATGATTGACATAACTCCATATGAAACAATATTTTCTAATACTATGATGTTTTTATATAGTTTGTACAAAGAAAAGATAAATACTATGAAACAAGAAGATATTGAATATTCTCTATTAGGAGACTTTAAAACCTTGATTAAAGCTCCCTACTCTGAAGAGACATTTCTTGATCCGGAAAAAATTCTATATATGATTCAACCATTAGATTCGTGGCAAGATCTATCTGATTATAAGGAGATTATTCAAATGATTCTGCTTTATAAAGACACGTATAAATTACGAGATACGGATCATGAAAGCTACTTGAAACAAGGAGAATATCAACTTCATCAGAATCATAGACAAGAGTATTTGAAAAATTTTGAGTTTCTGCTTGAAACTAACTCTTTAAATATGATGAATAATACAGCTAATATAAAGACTTTATTGTTCATATCTAATAATATATATAAAGAAAATATTAAAAACTTACTTTCTGAAAATTGTATCGAATCAAATAAATATTTGGAATTATATAAAAAGTTAAGCGTATAATAAAATTGTATCTTAAATATTTATGTTTGAGAATTTTGTTTTTATTTTCTTTCTTCAGTATAAATAAAATGTTTGACGGTAAATTTATTGCTACTTTATTTGCAATTGCGGTTTCTATATTCGCAATTTGCAATTTTAATACTAAAAAAATAATTAGTAACGAAGGATTTGGGTTTAATAATCTTACTTACCGAAAAGAAAGAGTGTGTGCTTGTGGCAAAGAAGCGGCTGAAAGAGGTGAGTTTTACAGTAACACGAATTGTCATGATGGTGAGCATTGTAATGAGAATAAACAGGATGAAAGAGGTGGTTATCAAACTGTGCCTAATTATCAAGCGAATATATCGCCTCGTTTTGTAGATAATGGAGCAAATGGACCAAATGTACGTTATCACAGTCAGAATCGTTCTTGCGATCCTTTAACTTTTGGAGGTATGGCACATGAAAATTTTACAAAAGAATCTTTTGATACAGGTAAACTTGTAGAATCTAATTATGCAGCAGGAAATTACAATGAAATTTCTGGACAAAGCGATGAATATCCAGACGTTTTATCTATGGTTCCTGTAGGAGACATGAGAAGTCATAATGCATTAGGACAAGAGACTCAAGCTATTTGTTATGATCGCTATATATATGCAAATAAAAAGAGTAATCTGCGAAGGCATGGATGCCCGATACGTGGTGATAATGCTATTCCTCCTCCTATCGGTAATTGGTTCACAGCATCTGCTAGCGTTCTTGATCTTCAGCAAGGAGCTATATCAGTAATAGCTGGTCCTGGAAACGGTTCAGGTCTTGCTTTAGCAGACCTGGTTAATAGTAAAACCGATCATACTTCTATTTCAGGTTTTGACTTCTCTAAACATAAAAATATGTACACGGAACAGAATATGAGTACCGTTCAAGTTACTGGGTTTGCTTAATTTAATTTAAAAACTTGGTTTATACAAGTAGAATATGATAATTAAGCATTATTTTTTGAGCTCGACTGCTCCTTTGTTGGAGAAAAGTCTTTGAGTTTTATAAATATGATTGCTTTTATTACCAAACGGTAATAAAATTTAAAAAGAATTTGTTCTAGTATAAATGAATACTTTATTTGTATTTTATAAACCTGTTCCAAACTCTTACTGGACTTATAATAAATTTCCAAATGGATGGGAATGGATTGGTGCAGGGCGTACAACACCAATTGGATCTAAAATCAAAGAAAAATATACACATGAAGAACAATTTTCTGGACCTGAAGAAAATAATGATGAAATGATAGTATTTTTAGAAAAAACATTTAATCAATTAAAGCAAGAAAACTTAGTCGAGTGTTTTAAAATTAAAGAAACATATCATTAAAAAGAGTCTTGTTAATCTTAGTTGAATAGAGACTTCATTGTATCAAACTTTTTCTTAATATCATCATATTTCTTTTGCAAATCTGAAAGTGTTTCTTCCTTCTCATCATATTTCTTTTGCAAATCTGAAAGTGTTTCTTCCTTCTCATTCAATTCTGACAATAGAGAATTTTTATCATTAATCAAAACATCTACAGCTGCATAAAGCTTAACAATAAATCCTTCTGTGATATTTTGAATTTTTTCTGCATCAGAATTGATTTCTTTAGAAACCTGAGTCTTTTCTACTACCGGATTATTTTCTACTACCGGACTCTTTTCTACTACCGGACTCTTTTCTACTACCTGAGTCTTTTCTGTAGAAAGTTCATCGTTTGATTCTTCTTCTTCACCTGAATGTTCATTTTCTCCTTCAAAAAGAGATTCGTCAGGTTTAAACTTCCATGTTTCACATAGATTTATCGCAATGTCGTCAAGAGGAATTAGTTCATCATCTACATATCTACCAATTACAAGCCTTTCTTTCTGTGACTTAAATACAAGTGTTGATTCTGGATGCCAAATAGTGTTATGAGCAGGTAGCTTTTTAAGTACGATTTTTTTAGACGAATCACTCATTTTCTAGTTTAAATTGATCTTTTTAGATTAAAGATCAATTCATTTTAATTTTATCATTTTAATCTGAATTATCGCTTTCTGAAGAAGCATAGTCTATCTCACGCTTAGGTGCTCGTTTATCAGATGACTTTTTTGTATTATCTGATGTATTCTTTAGATTCTTAGATGTTTTTGCAGTATCCTTTTGAGCTGCCATGTACTGTCTTAAAACTTGCTTTTCTCCACGAACAACAATCGATTTTAGGCGTGTCTTTAGCTGATCAGCCATCTTATCAACTATCTTGTCAATTTCATCATTAATGTTGAAGTTACTCATTTTGAGCTTTATAAAACTATTCTTTATATTAAAATTATCTTATATTTATGATACAATTATGATATAATTATTATCTTCATAATATGAATATAGATTTAAAAACCACAATAATATTTTACAATATAATATAATATAATGAGTTTTGCTATGAGTAGTACATATGATGATACTGATGTTTTGTCTAGTTCAAATACAACTACAGGTTTATTGTATGATTTTATTGGTCTATTTCGAAATTTAGATAATGCTTCTAAAGGGCAAACAATAACACACACAGGTCAAGCGTGGGAAAAGTCTGAAAAAAAAACGTTTTTATAAAATATTATGGGGATATCGGACATAATATTTGTAATATTTATGTTGTAAATAAAGACCCATATGAATATATATTAAAAATAAAGGGTTATATAAAAGATAGAAAGGATTTAACCAATAGCAGAATTGATTTATCATATACTGTGACAAAAAACTCAATAAATAGATTTGGGTTAAACACAGGTATATTTCTGATTAATTTTAATTTTATACATGACAGATTATATTTATCCCTTATTGAATCGTCAGTATATAGCTTGGAAATTGCAACAAAACCTTTTTATGGAAACACAGATAGTTTGATTATCGAGTTTGATACATCAGATCGAGAAAAATATTATTCTTATATAAACTAATTATATTTTGTATAATAATTGTAAACAATTATTATCTACTATTTTTATGAAATTATGAGTTACAAGATGAATGATGTAGTATTCTTCAAAAGAACGGATGAACTTAAATCTGGTGTTTTAAATAAAACATATAAGTATAGATTTGTATTTGTTGGAAAATCGGAATCAGCATATATATCACCACCATAATAACCATCATCTCCTCCTGAACCAAAAAATGTAAGATTTGTTGTTGAATTTGGAGTACTTCCATGGTATACTTCGATTAACATTCCAATCTCGCTTCCGGTATTTCGAGAGATACTTACAAGATAAGTATCAATTATATTAAAAGTGAATGAAGAGGTAGGTCATAAGAATTTATAGTAATTAGAGTAGAGTTTCCAATCACATTGCTAATAACTCCATCTGGATCGGTGATGCGTATGTATAAGTAATTGACTCCTACAGGCAATGTTCCTCGATATAAATTTTGCCTGTTCATCTGGGTTTGATACTTGTGTGAGTCCTGGTTCAGATGCGTAATAACATTTCAATGGAAGACCGAAAAGAGGACTCACTACGATAGTACTTATCAAGAAAGACTCAAGTGGAAATGATTGTGTTGATGTGTAACTAAAACTTGTTGGCATTACGGTAATAGAACTAATGGAGTTGCATTTTCAATAAGGTTTCCAGTAGCTCCAAGCGGAGATGTAATACGGATATATAAATATAAAGAAGTTTCTTTTGGAAATGTGCCTTCTATAATAGTATCACCACTATAATTAAGAATATAACTTTTAACATGTGTTAATCCAACTGTACTTGTAGCACCACTTGATAAACCATAATATAAATCAAAAGAAGCAAATATAGAGTTATTACCATTAACAGTAATGATAGCATTAGCGGTATTATTGGTGTATGATAGAGTTTGAAGTGTAATATTTACTGTAGTAGGCATCGTATAGCTTATACTTGCGATAGATATTCCCCATTTGTTGCTCAGATATTGCTCAATTTGCCTCCTTTCAATTCTTGTAAGCTGTCGATTGTAAATGATGATCTCGGCCAAGTAACCGGAGAAAATAGTATCTGGTTCAAAATTAGGCGATAAAGCTCCAAATGTCAATGCAGTCACCATCGAACCAAGATTTTGAATAGGCAACTGCTCAATTCCGTTGGTATGAGAGCTTACTGAACCGTTCGATCCAAGTACTGATGCAATAGTCCAGATATTTGTAGTTTGAAATGTTGTTGACGGAAACCCAGTTCCAATCCAACTGTAATTATTTCCAAACCAATGAACAAAACGGTCACCTCGCGGTCCGATGTTTAGAATACCATCTTGATGACCACTAATCACATACGCTGAACTTACAGTTGAATACATTACCAAAAAAATTGTTAGAGGATTTCCAGTGTTTAGAGCATATGGTGATGAAACTGCGTACTGAATAGGGAGAGACTGAGTTCCATTGAACAAAAGGGATCCTTTTGTCTGATACACACTAGAGACAAATTTTGATTTGGCGGTGGTTGTAGAGGTTGCATTATACGCATTCCCAGATTTGTCAGTCCATGTAGTAATTGTTGTATTGTTTTCTGGCTCAATTCCAGTACCATTTGGATCAGATCCATCGTACCATAAGCTACATCCAGAAGTAGAAAGAACTATCGACTCAGTAACTGATATAATGGCAGGGTAGTCTACAAAAAATCCTCTTCCAGATGTTCCAGAATATGAAATAATATTTTCAAAAATTTTAACATAAAGTGTGTTTATTCCAGATACGGTAGGAGTTATTTTAAAAGTTACGGTTCCTGTACTCGATACATAACCTGTTACGATGCAATTTGACAATTGGTCGTTAGAAGTGTTTAAGTATACAGATATGTTACTTTGTAACAAATTTGATGTACCACTTCCATTTAGAACTAGAGTTTGGGATACAATTTCAGTATTAAATGTTAGTTGAGCTGAATTAATAGAAGATTGAATAATACTCCATGGTTTAGGAAATGATGCTGATAGTGTCTTTGTTATTGTTCCCCATGTAAGACTTAAAATTCCTGATGATAATTCTGTGGAGATTGGAGTATATATAAAATTTATTGTTGTACCTATTGAGCTGGTAGTATCTCCAGAACTTACAGAACCGCTTGACGGAGAAACACTCCATACAGTATTACTCAATATTGGTGTATTTGTTGTTGCTGTAATACTCTTTCCAGCTCCAGGAACAAGAATTGCTTGTGAATAGCTGACTAATGTTGGAAATGTGTATATTTGTGTTGCAAGAACTGTACACGAAATAGATGTACGTGTTGATTGAATTGTGAATGTAAATGTTTGGTTATCAGTTGTTGATGTGACTGTAGCACCAAGTACATTATTTGGACTAAAAATATTAGCTAAAGTGACAACAGCGCTACTTGATAGTGAAATATTTTGTGACCTACTAGTACCTGCTGCAAATATACTAATTACATCATTTATATTTATATTTATATTTGTATTGCTAAAAGTAAAAGTAACTGGGGTAGGAGTAGATGAAACAAGAGAATAATCATTATCTATACTAGAAATAACAACATTGTTTGGTACTGCATATACTGTATGACCAGTAGATAATAGTTCAAATGTTGCTCCTGATGGTGCCGTTACAACGACTCCAAATTGAATAGATCCAGTCTGTTCACCAAGAGTCATCGAGGTAATTACAATATCATTTGTTACAGGTCTGTAAGTGTATGCATTTAACACTCCGGTCACAAGAGTTCCACTAATATATACACGTACAATAGTATTTGCAGAAAACGCCAAAGTATTTGGTGTGTTAGGATCAACTCCCTGAAGAGTGAAAATGATTGACGATTCTGGCCAAGTATATGTTCTTCCTGCTGCAAAACCTAGAACATTATAGTCAGGTCCAGAACTTACCCTATTGAATAACAGAATGGCCTGTACACTTTGAGGCCATACGTATATTTTATCTGCTGTAACTATTGGTTGTGTATAAGTATTTGAATATGAGCCAACACTTAGAGTTATAGACGCTGTGTAAGTTGTCTCTGATGTTGTCATAATATTATAACTCAAAACAGACCCAGACAAAACAATAGAACTAATAGCCGATCCAGATGTATTATCTAACGCTGAAAGTTGATTAATAGTAGCTTGAACTACGTTTTGAACTGGCGAAGAAAGAGTAGTTACCATTCCTGATTCAACACCGAGTGTAACAGCATCATTTACTGGATTTGTTGAAATACTTGTTGGCCAAACTAATATCTCTGACATTGGGATAGTAACAGTAATTCTACGACGAGTAGGAGAGCAAATAAAATTTACATTAGTATTCACTGCGATACCATTGTAACTTGCTTCAAATGTTCCAGAAGTAATCGATGTTGATATAGAACTAAAAGTTCCATTTGTCGTAATAGTAGCAGATGGCGTAAATATTGTTCCTGAACTATTAGTAAATGTAACTGGTACAATTACATTTGAACCTGAAATAAGAGTAATACTATCAACTATCTTACCAAAAGATGCACTTGTTGCGTCAAATACAGTCTCAAACTGTTCTGAAGACAGAATAGTGCTTGTATTTCCATCTGGAGCTCTCACAATAACCAAAAATTTTACATATCCTGAAGGTGATGCTATTGTATCTAGAGTATATGTTCGAATAAAAGCTGAATGGCTAGAAGATGTATATGTATATGAAGGTATAGTACCGTATATATTTTCTGAAACTGAATCAACACATTTTACTGAAATAATCTCGTTTGTATTTAGTGTAATAGTATCTATATTATTCAATGTTAGTACAATTGAACTTTTATTACCTGTACCGCATATTTGGGTACTTGCTAATAAACCATAACTAGTTCCAACAGCAAGACTTGTGATTGACGCGTCATCGTTTAAAACACTAATTCCGGTAAAAGATACAACTGCCGAAAGACTAGATGGCATTACGTATATATTCAAAGCTAAAAGTACTGTTTTAGTATATGACACAGTAAATCCACCAAATGATATTGACACAATATAAATAATGTCTTGCTTTGATGTTGGTGTTACAGTATATTCAAGGTTGAGTGTTCGTGAAGTTAGAGGTGATATCGTATTTGAGGTTACAGTAGCAAAAGATGATTCTGATATACTGTGAGTTGCCGTAGATGGCAAAGAAGAAGAAAATGACCATGTGAGAGTTGATGATGTATTTAATGTCACAATCGATCCACCAGTAGTACCATTGCTTATTATAATACATGATGAAGATTCGGGGAAAGTGTAGATTTCTGTCGCTGGTACTATAACATCTACTTTAGTACGAGTTAAAGAGAAAGTAAAAGTAAATGTTTGTTCCTGATTATTATTAGGTGTAATTGAAGCTGATAGAATATTATTGCTTCTAAATGTCGATTCTAATAAGATAACTGAATTGTTTGCTAAAACGGTAACTACAAGATTAGAAGTTGAACCTATGTTTAAGGCATTCATAGAATTATTAATTATACTATTTGTGTTACTAAAATTGAAGTACATTTGTGTTTCTTTATAAGCAATAAGAGAATAACCATCTTGTATTGTTGAAGTAATAGTTATAGTATTAGGGACTGCGTATACGGTATGACCGGTAGTCTTGAGCTCTACTTCTATTCCATTAGGATTTGTAATTGTAAGACCTATTTGTAGAGAACCTAGATAAGTACCCAGAGTTAGTGAACTAATTAATATCTGTTTTGTCACAGAATTGTACGAGTAGGATACAGTAGCGTCTGGATCGATTATTCCACCTACATAAATTTTTAACGCACCTGTATTTGAAATAGTAAGAGGATTTTGAATATTATCAGCCCAATTCATTGAAAATAGTACATTTGAATATTGTTTACCCGCTGCTAGACCTAATACATTATAATCATTTCCAGATGTTGCTTCACTTACAGAAAAAATGGCTGACACAGAAGATGGAGCGAACCATACAACATTCACTAAAGAGCTTATCAAGAAATTTGGTTGAACAATTCCAGTGGTAGTCAAACATTTAACATAAAAATATATTTGCCCAAGCTCTGTTGGTGTAAATGGAAAAGAGATAATTCTTTCTGATACCGGGTATGTTCCTAACAAAGTTGGTGTAGAAGAGTTGATAGTAGAAGCGTAATATATTTTTGCGAATGGAATAACAGTTGTTTCATCGGCAGAAAGAGAAATCGATATCATTGTGTCAACATCTTTTCTCATAGTAGAAATAAGTATTCCTTCTGTTAATAAATTTCCTACATTTAATATAGCAGATGGAAAAATATTAACAACAGTCAATCCACTTTGATAAAGATTGTATTTAAATCCGTCTAAATCTTTAGAATTATTAATGTAAATGGTTTGATCAGTTCCTGATTCTGTTGGGGTAAAATTAAAATTATAGTAATATTTTCCAAGAATCGATGTTGTAGATATATTATATATTATTCCATTTGAAGACGTGATTGATGTTCCAGTTAGGTCGGATGATATCTCTTTTGTAACCTCTAAACTCAAAGTTACAGGTGTTAGAATATCAAAAAATGTTTTAGGAGAGTTTTTATTAGTTGACTCAAACAAATTCACAATTGTCTGAGGATCTATTAAATCAAACGTATAAGATACTGTACTAATTGATCCATCTTCTGCTAATATAGTGTCAGACTGGATTGTTAGAGAGTTATCAGAAACTTGATTAGGTGTTATAGTAAATTCAGCTGTTGTAGTATTTATCATGTTTATAGTACCAAATGCACATTTTGAATTAGAAATAATAGATAAAGTTCCATAAATTGGCTTTGATATATTAATTTTTACTTTTTGAGTTCTGAATTTAACGAGTTTATTGATAGTTAGGTAAGATTCAAAAAGATTAGTATCTACTTGAACCGAAACAATTTTAGGTCCAGCTGATATAGTTGCTCCATTTTTAATACTTCCATCCAACCCAGCTACATTATTAAAAGTATATATTGTAAGAGTTGGATCAGAATAAGCTGTAGTAACGGTGAAGTTAACTTGAGTTCCACTTATTGAAGTAAATATCGGAACATTTCCGTCTGAGCTAGTGATAATAGGTAATCTAGATGCAGACAGTTGCTTGTTGAAAATGACAGATAGGTTGTATAGTGTATTAAGTTCTGTTGGTTGAGAACTATTCCACCCAATAATACTTGGTGGTGTATTAAGAATTATAGGTCCAACAACTGTGGTTCCATCAAGATCTGCATCAATAGAACCATCAAGTCCTACAAGACCGTTAAAAGTGAAACTAACATTCCCAGTATTACGAGAAGACCATTCAAATAATATTTGATTTCCAGTAATATGTAAAGAAGTAATTATATTTGGTATTCCACTACTTGAACTGATAGAAGTACATGATTGAATATTTTTGTTAAACACAGCAACAAGAGAATTATTGTCTGTGTATGAAAAACTTTGAGAAGCTGGTGTATATAGCCAATTAGAAAATAAAGGTTGTTCTTTCAAATTTGAAACTACAAAAAATTGTGGTGCTTTATTAACAACTTGTATACTTGTAACTCTCAAATTAGTAAAAATAAATTTATCAGTTGTATCAGTTGTGGGACTAAAATAATTAAATGTACACTTTCCGTTTAAAAAGACTACATTATCTACATATGATTGACTTGAAAAAGTGGTTACAATACCAGAATCTACATTTTCAGAGAATAACATAGTAACATTAAGGTATGTATTATTAAGAGTATTAATATTTACATTACCTTCAATATTTGTTGGGAAAACATCTATCGTATCAATGACTATGTCTTTGAAAATAATTTTTTTCTCAGAGTTATTTGAAGAATAAAGTGTAAATGTAAAAACATCAGTTGTATGTGTTGGTGAATATGAAACACTTATATTATTTTCTAAAACAGACTTTGTAAGTGGACCGTTTCTTTGAGATGTAACAGTTGTATTAGATCCGGGAACAAAATCCATAGAAAAACTTAAAATAGGGTAATGTCTACCTACAAAAATAACTTCAGGAATCATTGGTGACTTTTGAAAATCACCAACATGTGATGAATTTTCATTTACGTGACTAATACGTAAATTTTGATGTTCTTCATCATAGTAAAACCATATACCTGATAAAGAATTTATATCCTCTATTTTTAAACCTTTTGTGATAAGATCACGATTAGAGGATGATTGCATTTTATTTAGTTATACTAAATAAAATAATTATTTTAGAAGTGATAGCTTGACTGTAACAAATTTATATTTTTACAAAATGTTTCTCAGTTTACGGAGTTGTGAGGCTGATAACGCTGGCTGTCGTAATACCAGCACCTGCAGCTGTTCCAATTATACACAACACTTGGTCATTTGCACCGATAGTTGCTGACCTTATCGAGGTCCAAGGACCATTAGCGCTTATACCGTAAAAATATTCCATTTTAGTACCAACCCGCTTATATTGGTAATACGTATTTTGCCAATTTGCAACTAGGAATCCACCTCCTGGTCCCCAATTTGAGTTTTACCACCCTGTAGTAGTGTATCCAGGAAGGCATGTAGATATACCGCTTGGACCATAAAATTCACCTGTATTGTATATAAAGTCACTAGGTTGCGCGGAAGCTTTTGCATCCATCCCAATTACAGAGTATCTATACCATTATTTTGTGAACAACACTAAAATCTCCAATGAATCTAGTTATTACATAGCGCATTTAGTTATTTGTAACTTAGAGAATACATATTGAATGGTTTTAATTTAAGACGCAGTCATACCAAAGCTAGTTTCTAACATAGATTGAATTTTTCCACGCATAGTGCTATCATGGTATGTATTGTAAACATAGAATGCTCCAATATAAGAGCTTCCATTTGCGTAATAACTAGCTCCACCTCCAATTCTCCAAAATGCAGATAGCTCATATGGCGATGGTCCAGCAATATTTCTCTGAGATATATAGTCAGCTCCTGTAGACGCGAGTGTCGCATTGTTTCTATAAACCTCTGTTCCTATGTAGCCAGCGTTTTTACATAAACACCAGATTTCAAAACCATTCGCATTCGGATACGGGAACGGACCTTGTTGTCCATTTCCTCCAGGTTTCCACATTTCAGTAGTATTTTGTGTGTTATTTGCAATATTTCCATTTGGGATACGACTGAATATCGAGAGATGTCCATTAAGAGAATTTCCAGCTGTATCGCTGAATCCACCACCAAGATATTGCGCCTGTGCAGAGTTTGAGTTTGGACGGCCAAGAATATATATAGAGAATTGAAGAGATGTATCAGCAGCTCCTCCAAAAAGAATAGATGCTGATGTTGTCATGCACCCAGATGCGTTAGAGCTAATTCCAGGTTGAGTACCAAATATATTGTTTACTAGTGTTACATTTGATCCAGCAGCAACTATACCTGAATGTACTGCTGCAGGTTTCATTGTAACAGTTGATGCAATAGTCGAACCAGTTTGATTCCAGGCAGATATGTTTCCGGATGACGTTGACACTGAAACACCACCATTTGCAGTAGTAAAAGCAACATATGCTTGTGGTAAAGAAGTTACGGTACCACTTAATGTCGAGCACAATAGCACACCTTCTACTCCTGTTGGCGACGTAACTTTTGCGTAAATATATACAACTTGACCCTCTGGTAAAGTACAAGTAATATTTGCAGAACCTGTCGAACTAATAGTACCTGTACCGCATTGAGTAGGGCTAGTTGATGAATTTGTAGAATGATAGTAGATTATTACACTTGCGGAATCGAAGCCGTCAGAAGGAGAGAAACTTAGTGTTGTTGAAGATGCAGAAGTTTGTAACAAAGTGAAGCTTACACTTGTTGGGAAAGTATACATCCGTGTGATAGCAATACCTAGTCCATATTTAAGGGAAAGATAAGATTCAACACTCTTTCGATCGACTGTACTGAGAACTGAATTATATATCAAAATTTCACCAATATAACCTTGAAGCCTATAATCAGCGCTAGTAGCTGACTGCCCAATATAAAAGTCATTCCATGCGTTACCATTATTTTGACCTGTTGCATCTGGTCCTTTTGGTGTCATTGTGATTCCATTTAGGAAAGTTGTCGTTGTTTTTGTTGCTGCACTATACTGGATAGTAGCTATCACCCATTGGCTGCGTATGTAAGTAGCAGGTGTATTAACAGCCATACCGTACCAAGTACTAGGTGGAACTCCAACTGCAGTCAAAAATTGATCGTACATCATACCAAAATATAAACAGCATTCTTGCCCTCCTGAAAGTACATAGCAAGAACTATTTGTTGTTACTGGTGTCATTGACAAACCAGAACTTAAAAGACCTCTCTCAACTCTAAACACAGAAAAGATTGTATAAGTCGGAGAAAAGCTCGTATACGGAATCTTATATGGTGTATTATTAAAATACATAGTGCCAAGAGTGTTCTTAATACCACCAATTGTTCCAGCAGCTCTATAAACTGCTTTGTTTGCTGTATTTACAGGAGTCGCACTATGCAAATTTCCGGTTACCTTGTCAACCCATGTACCAATTGTAGATCCGTTTACAGGGAGAGTTCCATTATTAGGATCACTTCCATCAAGCCATACTTGTAATCCAGCAACGTCTGTCGGTGCATTTATTGTAGTGTATACACCAGTCGTTGCCTGCCTGATCATAATCACTCCAGAACCACCTCGTCCACCAGGCGGAACATATCCTTGTGCCAAAGATACTGGCAATGTAATATGTCCGCCTCCTCCACCACCACCAGAATAATCAATACCTCCAGTAGCACAACCATCAAATCCGAGAGTTGTCATTGAAGTAGCAAACCCGCCTTTGCCACCTCCACCTTTTCCACCATCTCCGGCTCTTCGAAGACCACTCGTTTCATTTGAAGTTCCTCCTCCGCCTCCTCCAATCCAAAAGACTCCTGACGTGTCTCCCTCTCCTACTCCACACGCTGCACACCAGTCTGACCAAGTGCTCCTTCCAACACCTCCAGTGCCACCTGTCGGCGTTGCAGTTGCAGAACCTCCAACACCGCCAATACCACCACCAGCTCCAACACCGCCAACATAAGAGTTTGGTGTAGGATTGCCACCTCCCGCGTTTCCGTACGTAAACAAATTACCAGTGATCCCTGTAAGAGAGCCAGTTGCTGCTGTTACTCCACCGCCCGTTGTATTTTGTCCATATCCTCCGCCACCACCGCAACCACCAGAATAACCGGTTGAGACGTGCGAGCCACCTCCACCTCCGTATACTGTGATTCCAAAACCAACCGAATTGCTTCCGTTAGTTCCATTACCTCCGTCAAATGAAGATCCTGCACCGCCTGCACCAATTGTAACTGCATATGTTCCTACAGGAATACTTGCATTTGAGATATAGGCAGCGCCTCCTGCTCCACCACCTCCACCAGCAGAGAATGATCCACCTCCACCACCTGCTATAATAAATATTTCAGCTCCTGTTATTGCTTTATGAACTGTTAGTGTACCGGTAGATCTTATACATGTATAAGTTGCTCCATTAAATGTACGTGTCGCAATTTCACCAGAACTTGAGGTTATTGTTATCACTGGAGCAGCAGTTCCTGATATTGGAGAACACAATAGAGATCCTTGTACACCAGCCGGCGAAGTAACTCTTGCATATACATAAACAGCTGATCCAGATGGGAAAGTGCACATAATGTTAGCGATTCCAGTGGAACTAATTGTACCTGTTCCACATTGTGTAGGATTTGTTGAAGTATTGGTAGCATGATAATATATTATAACACTTGCGGTCGCAAGACCATCTGCTGGAGCAAAAGTTAATTGTGTATTAGTATTTACTTGTATAGTCGTAAATGTTACACTTGTCGGGAAAGAGTAAACTCGTGGAGTCACAAGTGAACTTACTACCAAAGAACCTTGGACAGATGTTGGACTAATAGAACGAGCATAAAGATAAAAGGTGTTAAGAGGTACCGAACCTGAAACGGTTACAACACCGCTAACTAATGCTGCTGTACCAATAAGAGTCGGATTTGTATCAGAATTAGTAGCTGAATAGTAAACAGATGATGTACCGTTAACTACAGTTTCATAACCTCCAAGTGTTACAGCAAATGTAGTAGTTGCACTTTGTACAGGGATAGCAGGAGTGAAAGATACTATCGATGTAGCTTGAGTGTATTGCCTCGATGTAAGCAATGTAGTCCCTGCATACATAGTACTAATTTGCTCGGAAGTTAGATTTGCATTGGCGAAAAATCTTACCTCCTTTAGCGATCCTGCAAATTCAGGATCTCCTCCGAAAGAATGACCAAGATAACCTACAGACCCTGTAAAATTGACAGGTTTTGAGCTGATAGAACCAGAACCACTATTACCAGCATTCCCTTCGTTAATTACCCAGCTAATAGTTGTTCCAGTTGTATTAATAGCAATGAAATTCCAGGTATTGTTATTGATACTAGTAGTTGTACTTATAGTGTACACATCATTAAAATTTAGAGTATTTGATCCTGTAATATACAGGCGGAATGAGCCGTTTGTAGCCATATCGATAATTCGAGTAAAGTTGCCATTGTTATTTGACTTAAACCAGCAACTAAATGCCGCATTATTTCCGGAAGATGTGCTTGGTAAGACAACATAAGATGCACCAGCTGCGTTACGTGTAGGACTACCTGTTAGCACTAAACTCTTTTCGGAGAAAGTTGCAGTACCTCCAGACAAATTACCAGCAACACCCATAACCGCGTCTGAAACTCCAACACCCGTAGTGTAATTCTTAATGTCGGAAGCAAAAGGATAATAGAAAGTTGCGGTGGCTGAGGTAATAGTAAAGCTTGATAATATCACAGGTCCTACCGCAGCGTTCGGAGATGTAATTCGAATATAAACGTACCAATTTCCACCTGGAATAGCAACTGAAACAGTAGATGTATTTGATGCGAGAGTTCCCGTTCCAGCTTGTGTAAGCCCTGTAATGCTTGTTGCTGTAGCTGAAGAACTGTAATAAACAGTAATAGGAGCTGAATCAGTGCTTCCACCTAATGTTGTAATTGTCATATTAGAAGATGCACCATCAACGTATCCTGCAATGGGACTAAAAGTGAAAGATATAGGCATTGCGTATGAAGATCCTACCATTCCCACACCTGATTTATACGGATGATTTGCTGGAAGTTTAGATTGAATTCCCCACTTCCAAGCAAGATACCCTTCAATGCTCTCGCGATTTGCAGTTGTTGCATTAAAAAGTAAAATAATTTCACCAAATGATATACCAGAAGTTCTAGATCCTTGTTGTTGTGCCAACCGAAAGCCTGTAAAGGTAGTAAGAGCGTTTCCAGCAGCTGCACTTCCTTCTACTGTACCATTTTTATAGATACTATAAGTAGATGTAGATGTTAATGTTGCAAAACTGATTATTTCAGCCGATCCATTTGTATAACTTCCCAAACCATCATAATTTCCCCACCCTCCAGCTGTGTACATTGGATAACTTGCAGCGGTTCCATTTGATTTTACATAATGAAATGAACCATTATCTCCATTATTAGTGCTGTTAAAAGTAATTTCTGGTGAATAGCCATCAGTACTACCCGCATTATTACGCACAAATACATAAAAGATACTTGGTTTTGATTGAGTCTGAAGAATAGTTGTTGGAATATCCATAAAGTCATTAACTCCATCAAAAACAATTAGAGGTAAATTATTAAGAGCATTATTACTAATTGTTGGTCTTAATGTTACAGAAGATTGACCTGCATGTCGCAAGTTTCCACTTTTATCTCTCCATTCGCTAACTCCTCCAGACACTGTTGTAATCGTTGTAGAATCAGATATATCTAACCACATTGCAGTAGTAAGTTGAGCAGGTGTCCACGCGTTTGACTTGTCGATGTAAAATCCTTGATTTGTACTACCGATGAATGAGAGAGTTGTTGTTTGTGTTGATGAGGTTATCGGAGCAGTAATCTTTACGTATAAGTAATTCATACCTAAGACTGTTGGGCTAGCTGTAAAAGTCACAATTCCTGTAGAGCTCTGATATCCAGTGACAGTACAGTTGGATATTTCTTGATTAGTGGTATTTAAGAATACAAGTATATTTGCTGCCAAAATATTAAGAGTATTTGGACCAGCTAGTGTAAGAGTTTGAGCTGTCGATGTTGTACCAACTAATAGTTGAGTTGTTTCAATAGAAGTCTGAGTAATGCTAGTAGGAAGAGAGTATGCTATAACTGTTGTTGTTGTAGAAGATTCAAGATAAGAATTTTTTATTGTTCCATCTGGATCTATCAATTTAATGTAAAGATAATATGCACCTGCTGTTGAGAATGTGCATGACGCAGTTGCAATTCCTGAAGAGCTTAACACTGCAGAAGTGCATACTAAAACAGGAGATAGATCTGATTGAGTTGTTGATGCGTAAACAGATATTGTTGATGCAATCGCAGTTGCTCCAGTAGTAGTGATAGAAAATGTTGTTGGTACTGTAATATATACAGTTCCTACTGTGTAAGTAAAACTTGTTGGACTAACATACGCAATTGGTTTAAGAGTAGTACTCATTTCCAAGTTTGCTCCTGATACTCCTATACCCTTGACACTAAAGAAAACTTGAGCAGTTCGATAGCTTGTAGTAGTAACAGGGATAGATAAAGTTTGTCCAGTTCGAGTTATTGTTGTTACAGGAATATCAGTAAGAGTAAAGTTTGGTGAAAAAGTTTTTGTATATTTTGATGCTTGATATGCACGAGCATCACACAAATAACCAGTAAAGTATTCTGCATAATTACAGTTTCCAAATGTTAATGTAGAGGCACCAGTTCCGGTTGATGTCGTTGTGCCAGATGCTACTCCATTAATATATAGAGTTGTGGTTGTTCCATAACGAACGATAGCAAAGTGTGCCCATGTTGAAGATAATATTGTGACAGAAGATGTGATTCTAGATACCCAGGTGCCATTGTTTACCCAGAAATACGCATTTGTACCAGTGAGTACAAGTTTCACACTTGGAGTAGCAAAAATTGCTCCAGCTACACTTGCCGGCCACGCCCAACATTCAATAGTAAAGTCTCCATTTCCAAAATTTGATGGAAGTCCGGAGACCGCGATTCCCGAACTCGAGCCAGAGAGAGATGTAACTGAACCATAAAATTTTACTGGTGTTAACGTTACATACTTTGAATTGAGATAAGTGTTGAGATTTGCGATTTCTGTTGATGCAAGAGCTCTGTTGTATATTCGGAGTTCTGCAACATTCATGGTCACCTTGTAAAAAACTGCAGGAGAACCACCAATGTAAATATCAGCAGCGTCCGTATTCCAGTTTTGTGTTGAGCTGAATGCGTTCATTGCCACACCGTTTACGTATGGCGTGACAGTTCCGCCTGTGTAAGTCATGCATAGATGAGCCCAGACGTTATTGATTGTGAAAGTAGCGTTTGTTCCAACAGATGTAACTCTATTACCCCCTCCAGCCCAGGGTGAGCTATTATTCCATATTTGAAACGTATTTGACCACATGCCAAAATACAAATTGTAAGGATCAACTGGTCCACTAATAATATAACCATGTGTTGCTTGATCGTAGCTTGTTACTTTACACAGAATACTAATTGTGTAAGAATTATACGGAAATGTGTTTGCCACAAATGGAACACGAGCAATTCCTGTGTTTCCAGGAAAGTAAACATATCCTGTAGCTATACCTGAAGTACTTGATTTGTATATCTGTGCAGCGTGTTCAGCAGTAACGGGTACACAATTCTTTCCACTTCCACTCTTATCTACCCACGAGGTTAGTGTAGTATTATCGGCTGGTGCTATTCCTGTTCCAAGTGGATCGGCTCCATCGAGCCATACTATCAATCCTGTGGTTGTAGCAGAACCTGAAGTGCCAGTTATAGTTGTTGCTCCAGTCGCAACAACTGTAGCTTGTCCTGCAAGACCACCAGCTGAAGCTCTCATGTCTACTATTGAACTCGCATTATCTAATGGTAAAGCAAGAACAAGACTGCTGCCAAGATCATCTTGCCAGACTGATGTTGTTTTAGTATTACCTGTTGAGTCAGTAACCCATACTGGTGTTACAGCTGGTTGAATTACTTTAGCATATGCCAAAGCATCTGTATTTGTTGTACCAGGAAGTAGTGCCTGATTTCCAGCAGAATCACTAAAACTTACGACAACACTGCTCGCAGTATTGTACCCAACAGAACCTGAAGAGATAGAAACACTTGTAGCAAGCCCTTTAATTATAGTAGTTGTAGTAACAGTTCCTGTAGTTATAGATCCAGAAATGGGAGATTTCATTGTTACAGAAATAGTTGCTGTTCCTACTATTGTTGGTGTAACGGTAAAACTTATTGTACCTGTAGATGGAACATACGAACTGATAGTTGCTGAAACTCCTCCCACAGTTACAGTTATACTTGATAATACAAGTTCGTTAAAATTTGGACTAGAAAGAATTAAAGTACATGTTCCACTTGCTACATTCTGTTGCAGAACACATGCACCAACACTTACAGACGTTGGGAACGAGTATGGAGCTACTGTTACAGGACCAACAACTACATAAGATGATGATGTGAAACCTCCACCAGGAGCAGTTGGTTTTACATAAAAGTAGACTTGTCCTGAAAGAATCGGTTTCACAATTGAAGTAAGAGTCCCAGAGTCAAAAGTACCGGCACCAATGATTCGTGTATCTCCACCGACAATACCCGTAATACCGTACCTACTTTTGAGCGCATTGTAGTTCTGATCAATTTCAGCTGCTGAAAGCGCTCGATTATACACAGCAACTTGCGATATATATCCGTCCCATTGCGATGAGCCGCCGGATGAATGGTATCCAACATTGTATGATCCAGTATTTGACAAGGTCCAATATAGAGTCTGACCATTAGACTTGATCAAGGTTCCGCTTTTGTAAACGTACACCGTTACTGCGCTCCCATTTGCTGTACCTTCATACACCATAGTGACGTGGAGCCACTGATTCAGGTGATCAGCACCTATCTCGACTCCTGGTGCAGTTGCAATAAGCCCCGCGTTGTTCGCTCCGACGATAGTAGAAGTTCCGTTAGTCATGAAACGTAAGATCGTGCAACTATTTCCACCGCTTGCAAATACAGTAGACCACGGTCCTACTGATCGCCGGTAAACCCAAGCAGATATGGTGTGCGCACCAGAAAATACTGACGCAGGAATAGTACCCGTTACTGTGTCATTGCTCCCATCAAACACTATGTATCCGCCATTACTGCTACTATATGTTGGGCCGTTTGTGAGTGTTCCAGTGTACCTGTTGCCGCTCAAGTCTGTCCACGTTGTACCTGTTCCTGGGTATGACGCCGTGTTTCCTGCGTCAAGAAGGAGCGCAAGCCCACTTGTCACAATGATTGCCTGACTTTCCCACAAGGTAAAGCCGCCATTTGCGTTTGGCGCTGCTGAAGAATGAGCTATAATCGCAGTCGCTCCTTGCGTTGTAGATGCAACGATGCTTAATTTTCCAGAAATTCCTTCTGTTAATGTACCAGTTGCAACACCAAGAGATGTTGGGAACGAATAGCTAGTTGATTTGTATTCTCTAGATACAACTGCTAGTACAAGAGATTCTCCAATTAGAGATGTTATATTATTAACCGAAAAGTTAGATGTATACTTTGCGGTAGTGTAGAACCTGACGTCCTGGATGTACCCGTTTACGTTTGTCGATGAGATGTTAGACTCGTCTTGGCATCCTAAGTACATCGTCGTACCAGGGTTCGATGTTGGCTGCGTGCCTAAGTTATTGTTCACAGTCAGTGCCATGGCAGTCCCGTTCACGTAGACCGTAAACCCGCTCGGGCTCGCGCGTCGAACGACGGCCAAGTGCACCCACTGGTTGAGGGTAAATGGTTGAGTAAAGTACGATTGGTAAATTGCGCCACCTGAGATCTCCACGTACGTACTGGATGCGTTCGTCGAAACGAGGGTGAACGCCGGGTTCGTTGTTGCGCTATATGCAGGAACTCCGAGCCCCAACTTAAAATAGCATGCATACCACGCATGGAGGTAGAACCAACCCTCGCACGTCCAGTCGCCATACAAGAACCCGCTCGGCATTTCGGTGATTTTGAACCCCGTGTTCGTGGAGCCGACCCACCCAGGCACGGCCAAGCTCTGCCCGTAGTACTTGGACTGCGAGGACGAGACGCTCGCCGATCCGACCACTGTGATCGTTTTTGTCGAGGAGGATGCGTTCAGAGACGCGCTGACATCCATAATCGTGTCACCTGGCACTGCTAGTACAAGCGAGGATGCGAACGAGTCCGAATTGTACCCACCCGTTTTTGTTGCACCAGTTAAGTTTGTAGCATGGATCGAAGCTGCTAGTGATAGAACAGTCACAGAGTTCAAAGAATAACCGGAATGTAAGTATGGTTGTGTCTCATTTCCAGTTGCATTTACAAGATGCGCCAAATTCCATGACACGTTATCAGTTGAAAATTCGATCTTGGCTGAGAACCATTCCGATCCTGTACTCTCATATGTCACTTCGGCAAATTTGAGAGCACCAATTGTTTGTATGTTTCCGAGGTCAATTGTATAATAAGCTGGTCCTGTTGTCTTTGTTGTTCCAAATGTTGTTCCAGATGTTGATATACTCCACGAAGTTCGCGTATCATTAATGCATGCAAGCATAGATGTTGTAGTAGCTGCTGCAGAATCTCCTGATACAGATGTAAATGTAGCAGACCTAGCAATATTTAGCAATGATATTCCTGTATCTTCATAAGCGTCCGCGCTTTGTGTATAAACTCCTAGTTTTGGAAAAGAAGGCCCTGAAGTTCCAGTTCCTCCAGCATAGAAGAGAGTTAACCTCAAATATCTTGCACTAATAGTAGATGATTGAACCTCTGCAGGTGCAGGAACAATGTCGGTAAGGGAAGTACTAGTTGTTGCTATACCAGTAGTTGATGAAGGTCCTTTAAGAGCTACTGAGAACGTAATTGTATCATAGTAATCTGGAGTAATTGCTAAACGAAGTGATGTTGAAGTAGAGGATACAAGAGTAGCAGTTTTGCTAATCGGTAGAGATGATACAGAAAAGTTACTTGTGTATTTTGACGCAACATAAAAGCGTACATCTTGTACATATCCTTTAATATTACAATCATTTGTGTTAGTGTCGTCATTCGTTCCAACAAACATTATTGTTCCAGGATCACCCACAGGACGAGTACCAATTGCTATATTTTGTGTTAAAGTTCTCGCCGTGCCGTTAACAAATACCGTAAAAATTCCTTTATTTCCGGGGCTTGCAGATCTTACTAGAGCAACGTGAAACCACTGGTTTATAGCAAAAACAGATGATGAAAAGCTTGCTTGATAATAAGCGCCTCCAGTAATTTCAATCCAACTAGTAGTTGCAGTTTCTACCAAAAGACGTATTGTAGGATTTGTTGTTGTGTTTGAAAGATTTGTAGTGTTTGTAGATACACCGAGTTTGAATAAAGTCGCTCTACTTAGAGTTGTTAAATAGAACCATCCTTCTGCTGTCCAGTCACCATAAAGGAAACCTGTAGGCATTCCAGTAACCTTAATACCAGTGTTAGCAGATGCAACCCATCCTGGAATATAAATACTACTTCCATAAAATTTTGATTGAGTTATTGATGTAACTACACCACTACCAAAAGCATAAACTCCTTTTGTTGTTGATGAAGAGTTTATAGAATTGCTTACATCTGAGATAGCATTTCCTGGAATAGCTAAAACAAGCCAACTCGCAAAAGGGTCTGAATTAACACCTCCAATCTTTGCTCCTGTACTCGATGTAATATAAATTGGTGGAAATACGGCTGAAGATGATTGTGTATATGTAATACTCGAGTAAGCATTAGAAATAACGGGAGGGTTTCCCATGTAAAGTCGAGCAAAAGTAAGAATTACATCTGATGCTACATTTTGCTTAAAACCAAATCCTGTTCCAAAAGTCGCTTGATTTAGAGTTGATCCATCATATGTCATTGTGGTTGGCATTACGTATGTAGATACTGTAATTGAGATAGAGGATACAATTCTTGTTGTTGCAGCTGTTCCAGATGGAGATGATATTAGAGCATATAAATACCAAGTTCCTGCTGTAGGAAATGTACAGGACGCAGTTAAGACACCAGCTCCAGTTGCTGTGCCATTTGATGTAGAAACTTGCGTGGGTGTTGTGGAAGAACTGGTAGATGCTTGATAAATTATTGCGGTTGCGTTAGGAGCACCGTCAACTGGAGTCAAATTAAAAGTCATTAAAGTTGAGTCTCCTGTGTAAATTTCTGTTATAGGACTTATACTGGCAATTGATGTAGGATAAATATAAGTATAAAAATCACTTAATGGAACTGATACTGTGAGAGTTTTTGTTCCAGCAGAAGGCATATTTAGAACTGTTGTGATAGTCATTGGTTGATAAACAGTCGGAGTCATCTGAACAGTGAGAGATGAAGATGTGAATGTCGCTCCTGTAAGACTTGCAGTTGTTGTTGTTGTGACAGGTGTACTGTCAACCGAAAAGTTTGCTGTGTACTTAACACTTGAATAAACCCTCAAGTCATTGAAGTAAGCATTTGCATCATCTGCATCATCGCTTGCATCTCCAAATGCAGGTGCCCTAAACCCTCCGAGGATAAACTGCGTTCCTCCTGGGATAGACTCTGTTATAGTCGCTGTAATAGCAACAGTGCCATTCAAGTAAACTTTATATGTTGTTCCGCTTTTTGTCATGGCAACGTGATGCCATGCATTTGATGTGACATTGTAAGAACCAGTATAAGTCGTGTTTGCCCATGTCCTTAGGTGCATCGCACCTGGAGAGTAACCATTTGGTTGAGTACCAGACCAAACAATTCCAAGAGCTATAGTGTTTGTTGTGAGCGGACGTGTAACAAACAACGGACTATAACCTCGTGTTGTGTTAAATACATTAACCCACATTTCTACAGTAATATTCGCATTGCTTGCAAAGATATTTGTTGAAAAATTACCAAATCTTATTGCACCAGGATTACCACTTGTAAAAGTATTGGTACTAGATCCATAAAACTTGGATGTTGTAGTTATCACTGATGTGCCTGTTTTTGTAGTCACAGTTTTTGCTGCGGTAGACGTATTGATCAGATGACTCACGTCACTTAAAGAATCTCCTGGAAACGCAACTAAAAGAGTAGAACTGAACGCATCTGTATTATATCCACCAGTCTTTGTTGTACCGCTCATATTTGTCGCGTAAATTGAAGAAACGACTGCCGGTTGTAACTGAGTGTACGTCACCGAGCTTACAGCGTTGGTTATCGCTTCTGGAGATCCAAGAATAAGTTCACCATCAACTATGAGCTTTACAGATCCTGTAGTTCCATGTTTAAAGTGTCTTGAATAAAAACTCGGATTAAGAGACGCACCATCGTAAGTAAGAGTTGTAGGAGAATTATACGTCCCAATTACAGTTGCTAATGTTGAGGTTAGTGTACATGACAAAGAAACCCATGTAAGAGTCAATGTTCCGATTACTTCCGACTTTGATGCGGCTGTATATGTAAAAGATAGTTGTGTAGATGAATAAAGTGTTGTTCCAGATCCAGATCCAATAGTTCCTAAAGAAGCCGATATAACCCAGCCCATTCCTGACGGAAGAGTTGTATTAGTTGTCGCAGTAACTATTGTTGAAGATCCTATAGCAAAAGGTGGTTGTGAGAATGTAACTGATGTAGGAAAAGAGTATATTGCACTAGATAGTACAGTAGATACAGCAGTAGTTCGTGTAGATGCAAACATAAATGTAAAAGTTTGTTGAGATGCAGAAGCAGTGACTGTTGCATTTAGTACTTTACTAGTTCCAAAAGTTGAAGAGAGTGTTACTGTTGCAGTGCTTACTAATGAAAGTGTACTTGAGCTTGCTCCTGTAGCCAAAGTTCCTAGAGAATTATTTATAGTGTTGTTTGTATGACTGAATGTAAATGTAGTCTCTATTGGATTCGAAGCTATAAGTGAATATCCACTACCAATAGTTCCAATTGTTACAGTATCAGGTACTGCATAAACTGTATGACCACTAGAAAGTAACTCATATGTTGAACCGGAAGGCGCTGTTACTGTCACGCCAAATTGAAGAGCTCCGGTTTGAACACCTAAAGTCATTGAATTCACAATCACTTCGTGTGTATTTGATATATATGTGTATGAAGTAACCACATTAGAAACTAAAGTTCCGCTGACATAAACACGAATAGCTCCAGATGCTGCAACTTCTGAAGTATTCACCGGACTTGGGTCAATCCCTTTTAGACTTAGAGTTACGGATGAAGAGTATGTTCTTCCAGCAGCAAAACCGAGAATATTATAGTCAGAACCAGAAGTTGCTCCATTTAATGAAAGAACTGCATCAACTCCTGTTGGCCATGCGTAAATTTGGTCTGCGTTAACTATTGTCTGATTATACGTTTTCGAATAAGTAGAAACACTTAGTGTTACCGAAGAAGTGTACGTTGCTTCTGATGTAGTAGTTATTGTATATGTCACAAATGTACCAGAAACAACAGGAGTGCTTAATGAAGAACCTGTAGATGAATCAGATGCAGTCAAAGAGCCAAATGAAGCAGTTACAGCACTCTGAACAGATGAAGAAAGAGTTGTTTTCATTGCAGACGCAATTCCAATAGTCACACCGTTTACAGGAGCTGTACTAGCACTTGTTGGCCAAAATAGAATGGCAGATGCTGGAACAGAAACTATTATTCTACGTTGTGTAGGGGCAACAGTAAAGATAATATCTGTACTTATAGCTTCTCCAGTGTATGTAGCGGAGAACGATCCAGATGTAACCGAAGTAGATATCGCACTAAAAGTTCCGTTTGTAGAAATTAATGTTGAAGGCGTCAAATCACCTCCTGAATTACTAAAAGTTACAGGTATATTTACATTAGAACCAGAAACAAGAGTTACACCTGTCGCTACAGAACCTAAAGATGCTGTTGTAGCTCCCAATTCTGTCAAAAAAGTCTGTGACGAATTCAGTGTTGCAGTGTATCCATCTGGCGCTGTCACAATTACTGAAAACTTAACAGAGCTTGTCAAATTTGTTGGTACAGTGTAAAGTTTAATAGATGCTGAATGACTACTTGACGTATAAGTGTAAGTAGGATCAGTTCCAACAGCAACTAAAGTTGAAGAGTTCACACACGTTACTTTTGTTATCTCATTTGTGTTTTCAGTAACAGAGTCAAAACCTGTTAGAGTAAGAAGAATCGAGCTTGTATTTCCAGGCCCACACAATGTATTCCCAGCTTCAGAACCATAACTTGCTCCATTAGCAAGAGTTGAGATAGAATTGTCAAGTTCAGATACGCTTGATCCAACAAAAGACACAACTGTAGATAATCCTGAAGGCAATTTGTAAATATTTTCTGCTAATAAAACAGTTTCTGTGTAATTGACTGTAACTCCTCCAAAAGTTACAGAGACAGTTGGAACAATATTTTGTTTTATTGTAGGTGTAAGTTTATATAGAAGAGTCAAGCGACTCGATAAAAGAGGTGAAACAGTACTTGATGATATAGTTGCTCCAGTAGCTGTAATAGTATGAATTGTAGATGAAGGTAATGAGTTTGGAAAAGTCCATGTAAGTGTAGAAACTTTATTTAATGTAATTACAGATCCTTTAGAAATACCATCACTTATTACTGTAAATGTTGATGACTCCGGAAAAGTATATATTTTTGAAACTGGTACAATAACTTGTACTGTAGTACGCGTAGAAAGAAACATAAATGTAAAAGTTTGTTCGTTGTTATTTGAGGTAACTTTTGCTCCAATATTTCTTGGTACACTGATTGATGTATTTAACTCTATTGATGCATCAGAATTTGTTACGCTAACAATATTAGATGGTAAACCGGAATCTAATATGGTCATTAAACTATTTATCGAATTATTTGTGTGGCTAAAGAAGAAGTTTGTTTGTGTTTCTTTCGAATTAATAAGAGAATATCCATCTGAAATGGTTGCGATACTTACAGTATCTGGAACTGCATATACTGTGTGACCTGTTGTTTCAATATCAATTGTTGTTCCAGCAGGACTTGTTAACGTAACACTGATATACAGATTACCTACACGCGATCCGGGATTTATAGAACCAATTGAAATATTATTTGTGATAGGATTGTATGTGTAAGAAGCAATACCATTTTGTATTACTGACCCTCCAATATAAAGTTGAACAGCTCCTGTTTCTGCAATATTAACTGGATTTGAAATATTATCTGCCCATTGCAATGAAATAAGTACATCCGAATATGTTCTACCAGATGCAAGACCCATAACATTGTAATCATCTCCAGATGTAGCTCCGTTAAGCGAAAAAACTGCAGAAACTGATGATGGTGCAAACCATAATACACTAACTCCCGGGCTAATCAAAAAATCTGGCTGAACAAAGCCAATAGTAGTAATACCTTTAATATAAAAGTATACTGTTCCTAGTACAGTTGGTGTAAATGGAAAGCTAATACTTCCTGTAGGACTAAAATAATATGTTCCTAATAATGTAGGTGATAACGAATCACTTGTATAAGAATAGTATACGTATCCTGTAGGAGTTTGACTAGTTACTCCCGAAAGTGTAATTGTCACCATTTTGTAAACATCTTTTCTAAGAGAGAAAGAAGATTCACCTGATGATAATCCTCCTCCAAAATATGAGATTGTCTTTGGATAAACATTAGCAAAATTTAATGAACTTTTGAAAATATCATATTTAAATCCATTCAAATCTTTTGCTTGATTAACATAAATTGTTTCATTTGTACCAGGTAAAGTTGGTAGTAAATTAAAATTATAATAATATCTTCCAAGTTCAGAACTAAATGTTATATTAGTAATATTACCATTCAAAGATGATATTGTTGTACTTGATAAATCTAAAATTTCCTTTGATACCTCCAAACTTAAAGCAACATCAGTTCCAACATCAAAAGTTGTTTTAGAAGAATTCTTATTTAATGTCTCAAATAAATTCAAAACTGTCTGACTATATACCAAATCAAAAGTGTGAGATATAGTACTTTGGGAACTATCTTCTTGGCATATTATGTTATCTGACTGAATCGTCAAAGAAAGATCAGAATTATCAAGAGGAGTAACTCTAAATTCAGCAATCGAACTAGTTATCATTGTCACAGCTCCAAAAGTACAATTTGAATTTGTTACGAGAGATAAAGTTCCAACAATAGGTTTTGAAAGAAAAATCTTTACTTTTTGAGCTCTTACCTTTACTAGCTTTGACATTGTTACATATGAATCTGAACCTGTAGGATATGTTTCTACTTGAACGGATACAATCTTAGCTCCAGCAGATATAGTTGCTCCATTTTTAATGCTTCCGTCTAAAGCTATAACGTTATTAAATGTGTATACTGTATAATCTGGGTTGAAAGATGTTGTCACAGTAAAATTAACTTGCGATCCGGATATAGAAGTAAAAACTGGATTGCTTGTATCCGAACTAGTAATTACTGGTGTTCTACTTGTAGACAATTGCTTTGTAAAAGTGACAGATACATTGTACAACGTAAATGGTTCGTTTGGTTGAACACCAGTCCATCCTATAATAGTTGATGGAGTATTAAGAATAACAGGACCAACAGTTGTTAAACCATCAACATTTGCATCTATTGATCCATCAACAGCGGTAAGACCATTGAAAGTAAAAATTACGTTTCCGGTATTCAGAGAAGACCATTCAAAATTAATTTTGTTTCCAATTATACTATCAGGAATAATTGTAGATGGTAATCCACTACTTGCTGTAATAGAAGTACATGCTTGAATATCTTTGGTGAATATTGCAGATAGATAATCGGTGTTTATATATGAAAAATTTTGAGAAGCCGGTGTTAGTAACCAGCTTGAAAATGCAGGCTGTAATTTCAAGTTTGTAAGTTCAAAATTTTGTGGAGCTTTATTGATAATTTGTATTCTTTCATTCCTGAGATTGGTGAAAATAATTTTATCCGAAGTATGAGTTGTTGGTGTTCTGTAATCAAATGAACATTTACCATTGGAAAAGGTAACGTTAGAAACAGAAGATTCGCTCGAAA
>Ga0247843_1000794_pt1 | contig 70903 bp, 53 predicted proteins | sample LaCruzMarch2017__FD_192420 | JGI IMG/M metagenome (GOLD analysis project Ga0247843, IMG submission 192420) | Freshwater microbial communities from meromictic Lake La Cruz, Castile-La Mancha, Spain - LaCruzMarch2017_8m | ecosystem: Environmental > Aquatic > Freshwater > Lake | place: Spain...
CGGGTGGCATGTGGGGCATTTTCCCACGCTGGGATTGCCGCTACCCACGCAGGTGACGGTGAGTGTGTTGAAGCCGATAGACACATCGGGCTATGCCGAGGACGCGGCTAATGACCCATTGATAATTGCTGAATTGAACGCGAAGGTGCTGCACGCGATGCAGGCCGAGGTAGACCGCTTGGTGAAAGGCCGAATACCTGTGATAGGGCGGATTGGGAAGAAGTAGTTTTGGAAAAATGTCATGTGGGTTTGTGATTTTGGCGCGATTGAAGTTGGAAATAGGGGTTGTGTAGCCCTATAGCGCTGACCGATTGGTTTTGGTGAAGAAAAGGAGCTCTTTGCTGGGGTTGCGCACTGATGAAGTGCTGGGGCGGGTGAAAAGACCTGCTATTCGGATGGTAATAACTATCGTTTAGTTGTAAAAAACCATCGCTACTTTGTAAATTATTGTGGACAACTTGTCAATAATCATCAATAGGATGGGAAAACTGTTCAGTTGTATGATATTTATAAACAATGATATTGAACATTAAAACAATATATTGGTAATTGAAAACAATGCTGTTGAATATACAAACAGTTAATTGGTAATTCTAAACAATGTTATGGAATAGCAAAACAATTTTATTAAACATATAAACAATACTATGGAATAACAAAACAATTCTATTGAACATATGAACAATGCTATGGAATAGCAAAACAATTTTATTAAACATATAAACAATACTATGGGATAGCAAAACAATGCTATTGAACATCTGAACAATGCGGTGCTAATTACAAACAGTGGATTGCTAGTTTAAAACAGTAGATTAGAATACTGTAAAGTATATTTGGCATAATAAAACGTTTGGATTCTAACTATCATCATCTACTTGATAGTTATAGGGATAGGTATGGTAGTGTTTATCTTGGATTAGTAAGAAATGTGGTTTTGTATGATAATTTCTATTTTTAGGGTGTAAAAACTAATTCAGGGAGAGATGATTTATATTGATTTGTTTCCGATAGTGGAGCTGCGCGGAGGGGCAAAAGTGACGAGCTATTTGGTGCAGAAGGGATTCACTTATGGGGAGGCGCGGACGTTGATGCATGGTAAAAAGTTGGTGCAGGTGCGGGATGTGACTGTGTTTCGATTGTGTGAGGCGTTGCAGTGTACCCCGAGTGATTTGTTTGGCTGGAGCGGTGCGGATACGGATGCACTGGCGGTGTTGAACACGAGGCGACCGAAGCCTATTTATGCGTTGATGGAGGGGTTGAATTATGAGGAGCGGGTGGCATTTTGGAAGAAGTTAGAAGCGTTGAGCTTGGAGCATCCTAAAAAACCGGAGGTGTTAGGGGGTAAGTTGCGGCTGAATGTGAGAAGGTTGGTGCGGTTGGAGACGCTGAAGTCGCCATTGCAGGAGTTGCAGCGCAGGGGATTGACGGAGATGGAGGCGCGAGCGGTGCTTAGCGACTGGCGTGCGGGATTAAGGATGGGTGTGTTGACGAAGTTGTGTAGGGCATTTGCGTGTTTGCCGGATGATTTGTATGCATTTACGGGGCCCGAAGGCCATGTGTTGAGTGGGTTGCACAGAACGGGATTTGTGGAGCAGGGGATGGTTTCGGATGAGGTGATGCGGGGGTTGATGGGGGGAGCGTGATATGGGATATTTGGGTATAGAAAAGCCCTTGACTGGGATTGGTCAAGGGCTTTTTTATTGAAGAGCAATGGTGTTTATTCCTCGCCTGTAACTGCGGCAGCGATGTATTCGCGGTTCATGCGGGCGATGTTCTAGAAGTTGTTGTGCTAAGGATTACAAGCCATGCAGAAATCGCTTCCTCAAAACATTTCCATCAAAAGAGTAACACGAGATCAGGATAACGCCTGATGGAATGGGAGGAAGATTGACCTGGGCTTGCTCTCGCTTTAAACGTGAATGATGAAGTTCCCGACCCAATGCGTCATGAACCGTTAGGTAGGAGCACCAATTACCATTCATTCGAAGCATTCCATTGACGTAATTGCAATTCATTTCCATACGCGACATGGAATTAGAACTAAGTGGAAACAAAGTGAATGGGCAACCCGCAGTAGAATCGAGATTGTCAATTTCTTCATCTGTATAACATATCAGATTTTTTGGCATGTATTCCGTGGCATTAGCTTCTTGATAGCAATTCACTTGCTTAACTACGGGATGGTCAATAGCATGTCCAATACGCTCGTAATAAACTCCTTCTGCTGTGCCCATCAATCCACCTTCAAGAGAAATTTCATGAGCCTGAATCAACCGATAATGGAATGCTGATAGGCTGAGTCCAAAATATGATAGGATTTCCACTGCTTCAATGCGCATGGTATCGAGCGGAGAGCAATCTGGCGCCCCTCCGATACGAGTGATTCGGGAGTCGTTCGGGAGTACATTGAATTCAAAGGCGAACTCCCAGTTTCCTTCTGAATAATATAGCACTGAATCGCCCTGTAGCCGAATATAATATCGCTGAAAATTGGTGGTGACTTGGCCGCCACTAAAGGACTGCCACCTTGTTTCATCTCTTAGAATTTTAACTGGCGGTACTATATCCGTAAACAGTGTATCGCCAATATATTCGATGCGCGATTGGATTGAATTATTGACAAAATTGCCATCTAATGCGTAGAGCCAAGTTGCACCAGGAACACAAAAGTCTGTTTGCGCCTGAATTTCTGTTTTACTAAAGCATACAAAAACTAAGCAAAACAACACGGCTTGAAAACGCTTTATCATCTGATAAATATAGCCAAATGCTGAGTCCGTAGTTGAGCGAGCATTGGGCGATCCATTGTACATAATTTTGAAATAAAAAAGCCTCTAATCCCATTCGAGATTAGAGGCTTTATAACTGGATAGATGAACGTGTTTATTCCTCCCCTGTCACAGCGGCAGAGATGTATTCGCGGTTCATCATGGCGATGTTTTGGAGGGAGATGCCTTTGGGGCATTCTACTTCGCAGGCGCCTGTGTTTGTGCAGTTGCCGAAGCCTTCGAGGTCCATTTGGTTGACCATGTTAAGTACGCGCTGCTCTGCTTCTATCTGACCTTGCGGCAAGAGGGCGAGTTGGCTCACTTTGGCAGAGACGAAGAGCATGGCCGAGGCATTTTTGCAGGTGGCTACACAGGCTCCGCAACCGATGCAGGTGGCAGCAGCGAAGGCTTTGTCGGCATCGCCTTTGTTTACCGGTAGGCAGTTGGCATCTTGTGCAGCACCAGTGTTAACGCTGATATAGCCACCAGCCTGAATGATGCGGTCGAATGCACTGCGATCTACTACAAGGTCTTTGATAACGGGGAACGCTTCGGCTCTCCATGGTTCGATGTAGATGGTTTCGCCATCCTTGAAAGAGCGCATGTGGAGTTGACATGTAGTGACCAGACGCTGTGGGCCGTGGGCTTGTCCGTTGATGTATAGCGAGCACATGCCACAAATGCCTTCGCGGCAGTCGTGGTCGAATGCTACGGGCTCTTCGCCTTTGAGGACGAGGCTTTCGTTGAGGACGTCCAACATTTCTAGGAAGGACATATCTGGAGAGATATTGGAAACTGGGTAGTCAACGATTTTTCCAGAATCCTTTGGGCCGTTTTGGCGCCAAATTTTCAGGGTTAATTTCATTCCATGTTCAGCCATGCTTTCTTATTTTTAGTGACGAGTAACGAGCGAAGTGTGATGAGTATGACTTCATACCCTTACTTCCCCGTTCTCGCGAGATTCAACTTTTTCAATCAATGAATTCAACATTTTACTCAAATCATCCATCAAAGTGAATAGTTCTGAGTCATTCGTATTTGTAAATCCCATTTGCTGGGCAATTAGAATCTGCGTTTCCAATTCATAAAGTGATCCACGAGCAATGCGTAGGTGGTTTGAGAAGTATTTATTCTTTCCTCTTCCCCATCCTTCTGCAATATTTGATGGAATAGACACGGAACATCTTCTCATTTGACTTACGAGTCCGAACTTCTCCGAATCAGGAAATGATGCGGTAAGTTGATAAGTGTCTTTTACCAACTGCATTCCTTTCTCCCACACCTTTAGGTCGCGGTAGCTTCGGATTTTGCTATTTGGTTTCTCGTCACTCATCATTTGATTCTCGTCACACTTCGCTCGTCACTCGTCACTTCTATTTGTAACTCCTTTGAACAACCTTGATGTTCTCGTAAATCAATTCCTCCTTGTGCAAGTTGGCCTGACCCGGGTCGCCTGTGAACTCCCAAGCTGATACGAAGGCCATGTTGACATCATCGCGTTCGGCCTCGCCATCAGGGGTCTGGTGCTCCTCGCGGAAGTGGCCGCCACAGGATTCTTTGCGGGTCAAGGCATCGAGGCACATCAGCTCGCCAAGTTCAAGGAAATCGGCCACACGACCTGCCTTGTCCAATTCGGGATTGAAGCTGGTGTCCGATCCAGGCACGCGTACTTCCTTCCAGAACTCTTCGCGGATGGCGCGTATCTCGGCCAAAGCCTCCTTGAGGCCTTGCTCGTTGCGGGCCATGCCGCATTTGTCCCACATCACCTTGCCCAATCTGCGGTGGAAACTGTCAACTGTTTTTGAGCCTTTGTTGTTGATGAAGAACGCGATGCGCTCTTTCACTTCTTTCTCAGCGGCATCAAATTCGGGCGTGTTGGTGGCGACTTTTCCTGTGCGGATGTCATCGGCCAAGTATTCACCGATGGTGTAGGGAATAACGAAATAGCCATCGGCCAAGCCCTGCATCAATGCCGAAGCACCGAGGCGGTTAGCACCGTGGTCGCTGAAGTTGGCCTCACCCAAGGCATATAATCCTGGAACGGTTGTCATCAGTTCATAATCGACCCAAAGACCGCCCATCGTGTAGTGAACGGCAGGGTAGATCTTCATTGGCATCTCGTACGGGTTCTCGCCCGAGATCTGCATGTACATGTCGAAGAGGTTGCCGTATTTCTCTTTCACCACTTCTTTGCCCATGGCAATAATGGTGGCCAGGTCGGCATTCACAAGGTTGCGCTTGCTGGCCTCAATATGACCGTAGCGTTCGAAGGAAGCTGCAAAATCGAGGTAAACGGCCTCGCCTGTGGCATTCACTCCATAGCCCGCATCGCAACGCTCTTTGGCGGCACGGCTGGCCACATCGCGCGGAACGAGGTTGCCGAATGCGGGATAGCGTCTTTCCAAGTAATAGTCGCGGTCGGCCTCGGCAAGATCTACGCCTTTCTTTTTGCCCTGCTGAATGGCAACGGCATCTTCTTTTTTCTTCGGAACCCAGATGCGGCCGTCATTGCGGAGCGATTCGCTCATGAGCGTCAGCTTGCTTTGATGATCGCCCGAAACGGGAATGCAGGTAGGATGAATCTGTGTGTAGCAAGGATTACCGAAGTAAGCACCTCTTCTGTGGGCTTTCCAAGCGGCAGTAACGTTGCTGCCCATGGCGTTGGTGCTGAGGAAGAACACGTTGCCGTAGCCGCCTGTGCACAGCAGCACCGCATGGCCGCTGTGACGCTCAATTTCTCCGGTCACGAGGTTGCGGGCAATAATGCCACGCGCTTTGCCGTTCACCTTCACCACATCGAGCATCTCGTGGCGGTTGTACATTTTGATAGAACCCTTGGCGATCTCTTTCGAAAGCGCTGAATAGGCTCCGAGCAAAAGTTGCTGGCCTGTCTGACCGGCTGCGTAGAACGTACGCTGTACCTGTGTGCCACCGAACGAACGGTTGTCGAGCAGACCACCGTATTCGCGGGCAAATGGAACGCCTTGGGCCACACACTGGTCGATGATGTTGGCACTCACCTCGGCCAAACGGTGCACATTGGCCTCGCGGGCACGGTAGTCCCCACCTTTGATGGTGTCGTAGAACAAGCGGTAGGTGCTATCGCCATCGTTCTTGTAGTTCTTGGCAGCGTTGATACCGCCCTGCGCTGCGATGGAGTGCGCTCTGCGTGGGCTGTCCTGAAAGCAGAAGCATTTTACACTGTAGCCCATTTCGGCCAATGATGCGGCAGCGGATGAGCCCGCTAGACCTGAGCCAACCACAATAATGTCGATACTGCGCTTGTTGGCAGGGTTAACTAGACGAACATGGTCTTTGTAATCGGTCCACTTGCGGTCGACTGGGCCGTGGGGAATCTTGGAATTCAATGACATGGCTACTACTTTATGATTGCGTCAAGAAATGAAATACAGCGATTACCACAAAACCCAGTGGCACTACAATAGCGTAGATGTTCGAAAGCTTTTTGATGGTTGGTGTGTACTTATTATGGTTGAAGCCCACCGACTGGAATGCCGATTGGAAACCGTGCATCAAGTGCAAGCTCAGAAACACGAACGACAGGCAGTAGATACCAACACGAATTGGGTCGTGAAATTTGTGGTGCAATTCTTCCCAATAGCGCATTCCGCCCTCGGCATTGAGGCCGCTCATATCGCCTTGCAGATACTTCACATTCAACTCTGGAAACCAAAAGTCGTAGAAGTGAAGGCCGAGGAAAAGCAAAATCATTATACCAGTGATAATCATGTTGCGGCTCATCCATGTGCTGTTGGCCGATGGGTTGTTGAACGCGTATTTCACTGGGCGGGCACTGCGGTTTTTTAATTCCAACACAAAACCTAGGCTAAGGTGAAACACCACGCCAAAGGCCAATATGGGTTGAAAAATGAACTGCACCAGCCAAAATGTGCCCATAAAATGAGAGGCACTGTTAAATGCGTCTGGACTGACTACCGACAGCAAATTGATGGTTAAATGTTGGAGAAGAAACACCAGTAGGAAAAACCCTGAGAGGGCCATCGCTACTTTTCTGATAATGGAAATGGACATCGAAGTCACGTTTTAATTTAGAATACGCTCACATTCTGCGTTCGAGGCGCAAATGTAACATGCGATGAAAGAACCCTTCACCCCTCATTTTATTTAGAACAGTTCTTAATAATAGCATGTAATCGGATAACAAAACGGATTGGAAATGGTTCTGAAACACGGGTTGTTCGTACAGTACAGTTCCCAAAGCATCGCATTGCGCTAAACTTTATCTTTTGTAAAACTTCTGCGTGTTTTATTTAGCGCTACAGCTTCATATACATAGGCTTGAATCACATCGAAAGGAGCCAAATCCATGCTTGGCAACACAATATGCCGCACTTCCTTTCTATCGTGACCAGTAAAAACTGCATCAAAGTCGTCCATTAAACTTCCTTGGCAAAATGCGAGTTGCACACCTCCCTTTTTTATTGGGCTGATGTAAAACAAAAAGCCATTCATGGTATAAAATGGGATGTGAAATTTGACGCTCTCCACAATGGCTGGAGACACCTCGAGAATAATGCCGCGCAGCACGTCACACATTTGGCGCTGCTCGTCTGCCCAAGATTCTAGCAGTAAATCCACTGCTACGGATGTTCTCATCCCTTCTTCCTATTGGGGTTGTTCCATGTTCGGCCAATGCTTATGCCACCATGCGGAAGGAAATACGGATTGCTTTGAAATACATCCATGCCCAGCAATGGGGTAAACATTACGCGAAGAAAAAACGACTCGCCATATTCGTTGGGTTTGGCATGGAAGCGCCAACCCAAGGATGGTGCAATAAAAATGCGCGTGGGTGGATTGGTGAGGTAGAAGCCTTCGCCAAAGCCAACTCCTGGGTTAAAATCAATGCGGAATAATGCGGCTAGTCCTGTTTCGAATCGGTGTTTGCGTTGTCCAAAAGTGAAACTTGCGCCCAGCGGAATGTGAATCATTTTGTCGGCTTGGCGCAAAGGAAGGTATTCTAAGCCCACACGGCCGAACATGGCAAAGGCAGAGCGTTGCAGCAGTTTGCGTTCGTAATTGAGGGTGTAATAATAGCCTGTTCCTCCAAGTTCGAGGTAGAGCGCATGGTCGGGAGTGCCCTTGGTTGCGCCTTTTACAAACAGATTCTGTCCGCTGGAATGGAATGCAAATCCGCAGAAAAGCAGAAGAAAACCAATGCCTTTTATGAATGATTTAGCCCGCAACTGCTGTTTGGGTTGCCACCATACGAATTGCGGTGCGTACCACGTCATCTTTGTGCAGTCCGCATTCGATATACAGTTCTTTTGGCGTGCCATGATCTACAAATCGGTCGGGAATGCCCATGCGTTCCACATGCGCAAAGTAGCCATTATCTGCCATAAACTCTACCACCGCACTTCCAAAACCACCTGCGCGGCATCCATCTTCGAGGGTAATTACCTTGGAGAAACGCTTGAAAATTGTGTGGAGCAAATCTTCATCCAACGGTTTCACAAAACGCATGTCGAAATGCGCCACAGAAACTCCTTGCTTGGATAGTTCGGCCGATGCTTCCACCACCGAATTGCCCATTGGGCCAATGGTTAGGATGGCAATGTCGGTGCCGTATTGAATCATGCGGCCTTTGCCCACTTCTAGTGTGGAAAAAGGGGTGCGCCATTCGGTCATCACACCATTGCCACGTGGGTAGCGAATGCTCCAAGTACCTGCATCGGGCAATTGGGCAGTATACATCATATTGCGCAGCTCTTCCTCGTTCATGGGCGATGCCACAATGATGTTGGGAATACAGCGCATGTAGGCCAAATCGAATACGCCATGATGCGTTGCACCATCGGCACCTACCAGTCCTCCGCGATCCAAACAGAACACCACATTGAGATTTTGCAAGGCCACATCGTGTACCACTTGGTCGAAAGCACGCTGCATGAAGGTGCTGTAGATATTGCAAAAAGGCACTAAGCCTTGGGTGGCTAGTCCTGCGGAAAACGTTACTGCGTGCTGCTCGGCAATGCCCACATCGAAAGCACGGTCGGGCATGGCTTTCATCATAATATTGAGAGAACAACCCGATGGCATAGCCGGTGTAACCCCAACTACCTTGTCATTGCGTTCGGCCAATTCTACAATGGTGTGTCCAAAAACGTCCTGATACCTAGGAGGCTCGGGCTGTTCGGGTTTCACTACTTTAATCTCGCCCGTGTCTTTATTGAAAAGCCCTGGTGCGTGCCATTTGGTTTGGTCTTTTTCGGCCAAATCGTAGCCTTTGCCTTTTACGGTAACGCAATGCAAAATTTTTGGACCGGGAATATCCTTCAAATCACGCATCACCTTCACCATGTGGTTCACATCATGGCCGTCAATGGGTCCGAAATAGCGGAATTTGAGCGACTCGAACATATTGCTCTGTTTGAGCAACGAGCCTTTTACGCCATGTTCAATTTTGGAAGCAATTTCTTGTGCGTTAGGTCCAAACTTGCTCACTTTTCCGAGCAAATTCCATACTTCATCGCGCACTTTATTGTAAGTAGGCGATGCGGTGATATCGGTGAGATATTCCTTTAGAGCGCCCACGTTGGGATCAATACTCATGCAATTGTCATTCAACACCACAAGCAGGTTCGAATTTTCGACCCCAGCATGATTAAGGCCTTCGAATGCCATGCCACCCGTCATAGCACCATCGCCAATCACCGCGATATGCTGTCTTTTTTTATCGCCTTTGAGCCGCGATGCCACCGACATACCCAACGCAGCAGAAATGGATGTGCTGCTATGACCAACTCCAAAGGTGTCATACTCGCTCTCTTTGCGCTTAGGGAAACCGCTAATGCCTTTGTAGATGCGGTTGGTAGGAAATACATCTTTACGTCCCGTAATAATTTTGTGTCCGTAGGCTTGATGGCCCACATCCCACACCAATTGGTCGTAGGGCGTATCGAACACATAATGCAACGCTGTGGTAAGTTCTACCACGCCCAAACTAGCGCCAAAATGGCCGCCCTTTTGGGAAACAACATCAATGATGTATTGGCGAAGATCGTTGCAAAAATCCTCCAACTCTTCCTCCTTCAGCTTTCTGAGGTCGGAAGGAAAGTTGACCTGAGCGAGTAGTTTGCCCGGTACAAAGGAATTTTTATCCACCTGATTTAGTCAATGGTAAGCGGGCAAAGATAGCCAAATCACGAAAGTGTTTTCACTCTTTGAATCATCCTTCTGAATTGCAACAAAATTTGTGAACACACGAGGTTCATTCGGGTTCTAAAATGCCCAACTTTTTGCAGGCTTCTCGGGCAGCTATTTGCTCTGCTTCTTTCTTGGTTCTGTTTCTTCCCTTGCCTTTTATCGCTCCATCTATAACCAAATGGCTTTCGAACATGGTTTCTCCTTTGCTTTGCGATTCGCTTGCCATTTCGAAGGTATAAGGCACCCTGTTCTTTTGACAATACTCTATAATCTTGCTCTTAAAATTGGCATCCTCTTTTAGCAGTTTGTCCAAGTCGATGTAGGTATCGATGAGTCTGTTGACCACAAATTTTTCGGTGAGTTCATAACCACGGTCTAGAAAAACTGCCCCAACAAGGGCTTCCAAAGCATCACCACCTAGGGATGAATCGCTCTTGTTTAATGCGTTTTCTTTGGTAACCAATTCTCGAAGGCCGAGCTTTTTTGCCAAGCCGCCTAAGTTTTTTCGGCTAACAATTTTGGAGCGCGTTTCGGTTAAAAATCCCTCCGACTCAAATGGAAATCGCTTGAATAGGTACTTGGCCGTCACGGCTCCAAGAATGGCATCGCCCAAAAATTCCAAGCGTTCGTTGCTGAGGGGAATCCCGTCTTTAACTACCAAACCAGCTGAGCTATGCGTGAGCGCCAAGTGGTAGAGCGCCATATTTCGAGGATGAAACCCCAACATGTTATGCAGATTGCTGCGCAACACTTTATCCTGTGCAGAGGGCCGTTTAAATAAACGAAGTAAATCGTTAAGACCAGCCATTTACCCGCGTTGCCATTCAGTCAATACTGATGCCGACATGCTATTTACCGTTGAACTTCCGGACAATAAGCGAAGCATTGTGCCCTCCAAAGCCAAACGTATTGCTCAAGGCGGCATTCACCGTTCGGTGTTGTGCTGCGTTGAAGGTGAAATTCAAACGGGCATCAAACTGGGGATCGTCTGTAAAGTGGTTTATAGTGGGCGGCACAATATTGCTATACACCGCCATCACACTTGCAATGGCCTCCACCGCGCCCGCAGCACCAAGCAAATGGCCCGTCATACTTTTAGTAGAGCTAATGTTCAACTTATAGGCACTATCGCCAAACACCGATAAAATGGCTTTCGATTCGGCTATGTCGCCTAGCGGAGTGCTGGTTCCATGCACGTTTATGTAATCAATTTCGGAGGCCAACATACCCGCATCGGCCAAGGCGCTGCGCATTACGTTGGTGGCGCCCAATCCCTCTGGATGTGGTGCAGTTATATGATGTGCATCGGCACTCATTCCACCGCCTACTATTTCGGCATAGATGGTGGCTCCTCTGCGCAAGGCATGTTCCAGTTCTTCTACAATGAGACAGCCCGCACCTTCGCCCAACACGAATCCATCTCTATCCAAGTCAAATGGTCGCGATGCTGTAGCTGGCGAATCGTTCCGTTCAGAAAGGGCTTTCATGGCGTTGAATCCGCCAATGCCAGCTTCGTTCACCGCAGCCTCCGAACCTCCTGACACAAAAATATCCGCCTTTCCCAATCGAATGTAGTTGAAGGCATCAATAAGCGCGTTTGTGCTGGATGCGCATGCAGAAACAGTGGTGAAATTGGGTCCACGCAGGTTCCATTTCATAGAAATGTGACCAGAGGCGATATCGGCAATCATCTTTGGGATGAAAAATGGATTGAAACGTGGAGTGCCATCGCCTTTGGCAAATTCCGAGCATTCGTCATAAAACGTTTTGAGTCCGCCAATGCCCGAACCCCAAATGACACCAGCACGGTCGTGGTCGATGGTATTCACATCCAACCCCGAATTTTCCCACGCTTCGGTGGCAGCAACAATGGCATATTGGGCAAAAGGGTCTAGTTTGCGGCCTTCTTTTCGGTCAAAATGGTCGAACGGGTCGAACCCTTTCACCTCGCAGGCAAACTTGGTTTTGAATTTTTCGGTGTCGAAATGGGTAATAGGCGCTGCTCCGCTCACTCCAGTGCGCAAGCCAGCCCAATAGGCATCTAGAGAGTTGCCAATGGGAGTTAGCGCACCCATACCTGTTATCACAGCCCGTTTTAGTTCCATCCTATTTTTCAAACAAATACCCGTTGCTTGCGTTCATTTCAACGGCAAGCAACGGGTACTATGACCACTCTGATTGTACGAAAGCCAGAATTACTTGGCGTTCGCTTGAATGTAAGTAATTGCATCACCCACGGTGCCAATATTCTCGGCTTGATCGTCTGGAATAGCAATGTTAAATTCTTTTTCGAACTCCATAATAAGCTCAACTGTATCGAGTGAATCGGCACCGAGGTCGTTGGTGAAGCTTGCTTCTGGGGTAACCTCATTTTCGTCAACGCCTAGTTTATCAACGATTATGGCCTTAACTCGAGATGCGATATCGGACATTTTGTTCAGTTTTAGTTGTTTTTTTTCGTGGTGCAAACATAAGAAAATTACAAACCGACAGCTGCGCAACCTTTAAGTGCGTATTTCATCGTTTCAGAATTCGGGTAAAATCACCGTGGCATAGCAAACAATTGACTGTAAATGGGGTTTAACAAGATTTCTGAAAGACCTCGTACTCCACTCCTCGCTCCCACACCCATTTGGTTAAATTTGCGGATTATCCATTAGCACAACGAATGCGGCTTTTCTCATCAGCTTGTAGTATTGTTCTCCTGTGTTTTCTTAGGCTTTCGGTAACAGCGCAAGAGACGTGGTCCCTAGAACGGTGCTTGCTCTATGCCAAGGAGCACAACATTCAACTCAAGCAGTCGATGCTCAATCAGCAGTCGGCAGAGCAAGGTAAAAAGCAGGCCTTGGCGCTTATGTTTCCAGATTTGAATGCCAACGTGGGCTACAACAGCAATTTTGGTAGGAGTATCGACCCGGGCACCAACTCATTCGTAAATCAAACGGTGAATTCCAACAATTTTTGGTTGGGAACAGGCGTCACCTTATTCAATGGCTTTGGATTATTGAACTCTTTCAGGCAATCGCAATTGGATGTTTTGGCTGCTACGTATGATGTGCAAGGATTGAGCAACGATATCAGCATGAATATCGCTTCGGCTTTTATGCAAATAATGTTTAACGAAGAATTGCTGAATGTGACCCGCGAACGCCTTACCTCCACAAAGGTGCAATTGGAACGTACGGCTAAACTGGTGGAAGCAGGTTCGCTGCCCCTTGGAAACCTCATGGATGTGGAATCGCAATTTGCCACCAACGAATTGCAAGTGGTGAATGCCGAAAATGCAGTCCAAACCTCTATTGTCGCGTTGAAACAACTGCTCAATCTTCAAACTTCAGAGCCTTTTGCCATAGAACGCCCTGCTGTTGATTTGCCTGTAGTAGATATTTCGTCCACAACGGTTACTACCATTTATGAAAAGGCGATGGAAAATTGGCCTCAAATTAAGGCGAGAGAATCCCGCGTGAACAGTGCCAAACGTGCGGAATGGATTGCTTTTGCAAGCTATACCCCAACATTGCGTGCGTCTGCTTCGGTAAGCACGTTGTATTCTAGCTCCTACAAAGATTACAACCTCGAAACCTTTGAGGCTACGGATATAGCCTATGGCGACCAATTGGACCGCAACTTGAGCCAAAGCATTGGTCTTTCGTTAAGTATTCCTGTTTTCAACGGCTTGCAAAGCCGCACTGCCAACAATCGTTCACGTTTAAACCGCATCAATACCGAATTGCAATTGCAAGACACCAAAAACCAGCTGTATAGTTCGGTGCAGCAAGCCTACAACGATGCCTCGGCTGCCAATAGGCAATATGAAGCCAGTATAAAAAGTGTGGCGGCTGCGGAAAGGGCGTTTTCCTATGCCGAGCAGCGTCAAGCGGTTGGCAGCATGAATGATGTGGATTTTAATATCAGCAGAAATAACTTGGCAATCGCTAAATCGGAGCAACTTCGCGCCAAATACGATTATATGTTTCGCACCAAAATCCTTGATTTCTACCAAGGCAAACCGCTTTCTTTCTCCTCCAACCCATGAACAACAAACGTGTTCTCGTAATTCTTGCTATTGCTGCTATTGTATTGATTCTGGTGGCCGTTGTGGCAAAGAAAAAAGGCTTGGTTGGTTCTGCGCCTCCCATAGAAGTAGCTACCGAAATAGCCGAATTGAAAGACATTACTGAAACGGTTTCGGCCAGCGGTAAAATACAATCGGAAGTGGCGGTGGCTATAAGCCCCGATGTGGCTGGTGAGATTATGCGCCTCACAGTGAAAGAAGGCGACAAAGTGAAAGTGGGCCAACTGTTGGTAAAAATTGACCCAGATATTCAGCAATCGAATGTGGAACGCCTACAAGCTTCGCTCAATACAAGCAAGGCCAATTTATCGAACTCGCAATCTCGACTTACCCAAACCCAATCGCGCTTGGCGAATTCCACAGCAAGCTTTGAGCGCAGCCGCAAGCTGTTTGCCGACAAGGTGATTTCGCAAAGCGAATTTGATTTGGCAAAAAGCGAGTTTGAAGTGGCCAGTAGCGAAGTAGATGCTGCCCAGCAAAGCGTGGAAGCCAACCGATTTACCGTGAAAAGTGCGCAAGCTGGTCTTCGCGAAGCAGAGAAAAACTTGACCCGTACCGAAATTTATTCTCCTGTTGACGGCACAGTGTCTAAACTAAACTTTCAAAAAGGAGAGCGCGTGGTGGGCACTTCGCAAATGGCTGGTTCAGACATTATGACCATTTCAAACCTGAATGAAATGGAAGTGTTGGTGGAAGTGAATGAAAACGACATAATTCGTGTGGGCATGGGTGATAGTTGCGATGTGGAGGTAGATGCCTACTTGGGCGAAACCTTTAAAGGCATTGTGACCAGCATAGCCAACTCGGCAAAAACAGACGAAATGGGTACCGACCAAGTGACCAACTTTGAGGTGAAAGTGCGTTTGCTTCGCGATTCGTATGCGCACTTAGTAAACGCCAAGCAGCCGGGCATTTCGCCATTCCGTCCGGGCATGTCTGCCACAGTAGATGTGAAAACACGCACGGTGAAAAAAGCTTTGGGTATCCCTGTGCAGGCCGTTACCACTCGCAGTGCTGCCGACTTGAAGCCTGCAGCTGAAGGCGAAGAGAAAGAAGCGAAAAAGCCAGAAGAAGGCGAGGACGATAACATTGCGGTAGAAATTGCCGAGGATGCTGTGGAGGTGGTTTTTGTGAACCAAGACGGCAAAGCGGTGATGCGACAGGTGAAAACGGGCATTCAAAACAGCGAGTTTATTGAAATACTGAGCGGATTGGAAAAAGGGGACGAAATAATAGTGGCTCCCTACCGCGCCATTGCCAAAAAATTAACCAACGAAGCACCCATAAAAGTGGTGGCTGCCGAGGAACTCTTCACTGCCGAAGAAGCGGAAGAAGCGGAAAAAGAATAATCGGGTTTGTCCCGAATCCTTCATATCGAAAGTTCTACGCTTACCTGCTCGGTGGCGTTGGCTGAGGATGGAACGGTGGTTGCCCTGCGCGAAAGTCACGATACCACGTATTCGCATTCCGAAAAGCTCACTGTGTATATAGAAGAAGTGCTGCATGAGGCAGACTTTGTTCCCTCTCAATTGGAAGCCGTATGCGTGGCGAGCGGCCCGGGTTCGTACACAGGATTGCGCATTGGGGTGTCGGCTGCCAAAGGCTTGTGCTATGCTTTGGGAGTTCCGCTATTGGCTATAGATAGCTTGCATAGCCTTGCGTTGTGGACCATTCAACATTTGAGCGTTGAAGAAATGCAAACCATCGCCACCATACGCCCCATGATAGATGCCCGCAGAATGGAGGTGTATACCGCAGCCTACGACCTCCACGGAAACCTCCTAGCACCCATAGCAGCTGTGATAGTAGACGAGCAATCGTTTGCGGATGAATTGACCCAAGGCCCTGTGCTATTTGTGGGCGATGGTGCCGAAAAATGCCGTCTTCACTTGGCCCACCCCAATGCCCGCTTTCACCCCGACATTCGGCCTAGCGCACGCGGCATGGTTGCATTAGCTGAAACCAAACTTGCCCAAGGATTGGTTGAAGACACGGCATACTTTGAGCCTTATTATTTGAAGGATTTTGTGGATGGGATAGGGAAGTAAGGGCAGGAATTGTTTCCGAACCTGTCGAAATGTTATTTTTGACACATGAAACATCAGCTTCTTACCCTATTTGTGGTGTTGGCGGCACTTTCGGTGCAAGCCCAACAGACCCACACTGCCTTATTGGCTATTGACCCCGGAACGGCATGCGAAGGCGTAGGCATTGGGACTTTAGACGCAAATACACTACGCATCTATCCCAATCCAGCCATGGATGAGGTGGTAATTGCTGGGTTACTGGGCGGTGAGCGCATCGAGCTATATGAAATGAGCGGAAAGTTGTTGCAGCTTCATCCCTCGATGCAGGGCCAACGGCTTGATGTGGGCCATCTGCACACAGGCATCTATCTGTTGCGTATCGTTTCGAATGAGCGTTTCTCTACCCATAAACTGACCATACGAAGATGAGCAGGCTCCAAAACTTTTTCCTAGCAGCCGCATTGCTCGCTTGCACGGGCACAGCGGTTGCACAAACCGAACTGAATGTGGTGCACACCGACACTGTGCGTCTTGTGGCCGCCCCGCACGATGGCACGCTGCAATGGCAGGTGTCGGATGACGAGGTAGACTGGCAAGACATGCCCAATGCCACAACAAGCCCATACGATGCAGTTATCACATCGGTGCCGCAGTATTTCCGTGGGCTTATTACCCAAGAGGGCTGCGCCCCTTATTACTCTGAAACACTAGCGGTAATTAGCAGTCCATTGAGCTACTATTGGAGCGACCCAAATGCCTGGGGCGGTGCAGTTCCTGTGGTAGGTCAGGACGTTATCATTCCTATAGATAGACGCATCATTTTGGATGTGAGCCCGCCACCGTTGGGTAGTCTAACCATAATTGGAACACTTGAGTTTTTGGAGGAAGACCTTACGCTAACCTCCGACTGGATTATGGTGCATGGCACATTGCAAGTGGGCACCGAATCCGAACCTTTCACCCACAACGCCATCATTACCTTAACGGATGATGACATGGAAGAGGACATTATGGGCATGGGTACGCGCGGCATCATGGTAATGGGCGGCAGGCTAGAACTGCATGGCACCCCACCCGATGTGACGTGGACCAAAATCAACGCCCACGCACCCGCTGGCAGCACATCGCTACAGTTGATAGAGAATGTGGACTGGGTAGCGAATGACCAGATTGTGGTAGCACCCACGGATTATTACTTGGCGGGAAACAACGCCTCGGTGAGCCAACCAATTGTGCTTACGGCAGCTGCAGGCAACGCACTTACGCTAGCTACGGGTTTGAACGCCCACCGCTGGGGGCTGTTGCAATATGCCACCACCAATGGCATGAGCCTATCTCCTACCAACCTGCTTACTCCGCCCGTGGCCAACACCGACAGCACCACCACTCCCTTGATTTTGGACGAGCGTGCCGAAGTGGGCCACCTTACCCGCAACATTGTGATACAAGCTCCTGATGATGCTCTGTGGCAAGACAATGGCTTCGGGGTGCATGTAATGATTATGGGTCAAGGGGCAGAGGCGCATCTCAATGGGGTGGAAATCCGCAGGGGCGGACAGCGCGGCATGTTGGGCCGCTATCCTTTTCATTGGCACATGTTGAGTTATGCAGGTACGCAAACCTTGGAAGACGCCACGGGTCAGTATTTCCGCAATTCGGTGGTGAATGAATCAGCAAACCGTGGCGTGGTAATCCATGGTACCAATGGCGTAGAAGTGAGCCGAAATGTGATTTTCGACATTGAAGGGCATGGCATTTTTACCGAAGATGCGGTGGAGAGGCGCAACCTGATAGATGGCAATTTGGTGCTGCGCATTCGCAACCCCAACATGAACCCGCAGGACGCCTTAAAGCAACACGAAGCCACGCAGTCGTCTGGCTTTTGGCTTAGCAATCCAGACAACACCATCACCAATAACGTGGCTGCCGACTGCGGTGCATTCGGTTATTGGTTGGCGTTCCCTTCCAATCCATGGGGCGAGAGTCAGAGCGTGTTAGACACGGACGGACTGCTGCTGAACCCATCGCGCATTCTTTTCGGCACCTTCGACAACAATACGGCTCATTCTAACGGAAATGCGGGCATCATGCTCGACAACCCAGAGATTGACAACGCGGGCAACACCTACCCCAATCGCTACGAGAGCACCATCGATGGCAACGATGTGGAATGGCCTTTTCTCAACTTGCGCAGATTCACGCTTTCGCGCTACAAAACGTGGAAAAACCGTAGCAACGGCATTTGGGACCGTGCCCGATGGGCCACCAATTTCGAGGTGGTGTCGGCCGACAACTGCGGGAGGTTCTTTGCAGGTGCGGGCGATGACGGTATTATAGAACGGTCGTTGGTTATTGGCACGAGCCTCAACTTTATGATGAACGGCACGGGCCGCCCAGCATCTGCTGATTTCCAAAGCGGCTGGTCGAGTTCCACGCCTGCGGCCTTCGCTACCTACCACAGCACGTTCGACATTCGCAACAACATCGCTATCGATTTTCAGCCTGTGGAGGACCAGCGCAGCGGGGTGTTTTCTACCGATGATTATTACATCCGCGCGGTAGACAAGGGTCACTACCGCAACACCAACAACCTGATCCAGAACTCCCACGCAGGGGTGAAGCTCTATGCGCCTTACGCCCACATGACCTTTGCCGGTGCGCTTTGGGACCCGCAAGGAATATGGGGGCCCGTGAACAATTACTTCGTATACGATACCCCGTTCCTTACCTATGGGCAGACCATCACACCAGTACCGCCTAGCACTGCCATTTCGGGTGGGGTCAGTGTGCCCGGGCCGTTCTATGGCTTTGGTGGCTTTGTGCTACACGGGGTGGGCAACACGCCACCGCAGTCATCGCAGTATTATCCACTGATGGGCATCCACATCCGTAGGCTCGATGCTGCCCTCAACGAAGTGGGAACATGGACTGTGCCCACCGCCCAAAACGGAGCGATACTGGCCAACATGCGCCACTTTGCCACCAATCCCGATGGCATTTACGAGTTGACCTTCCCAGACGAAACCATTGCGCCCACCATCTTCCAAATGGATGTGGAGAACATGCTGACCGAAAGCGATGTGCAGGTAATCGGCATCCAGTATGACGGCACCCTGGATCCCATTGTAGCCATGCGGGTGAACAACACCCAATATCCCTACACCGAACTCAACTCCTTGCAAGAGGTGATTGCCTCAACAGGCGAAACCTACTGGCAAGACAATGCCAACAACCGCGTTTGGATAAAGCTGCGCGGTGGCCGCTGGCAGTTTTGGACCACCGACCCCACACAGGCCGTGCCCACCAGCGATGATTTGTTGTACGAAGGGACGATTATTCGGGTGTATGAGCCGTAGGGGGGCGAAAATTCCTTTTGGGTTCCAGTCCTATCTTTGAGCCATGACCAACAGACCTCTTTGAAAAAGCTTTTTGCATCATGAACACAATTTCACTCTTTTCTGGTTGTGGGGGTATGGACTTCGGGGCTGAACAAGCTGGTGCTAAGGTGATATACGCGAATGACGTAGATCACGATGCCTGCGAAACATTACGTAAGTATTTCCCCCATACCGAGGTTTTTGAGGGCGATGTAGCTAAGGTTCTTTCATTTCCAAAGGCCGACATGGTAATTGGGGGGTATCCATGCCAGTCATTCTCCCTTGGTGGCAAACGGAATCCTGAAGCAGACCCGCGAACCAAGTTGTATCTCCATTTTGTAAGGTGTGTCAATGAGTTAAAACCTAAATTTTTCGTGGCCGAGAATGTTTCGGGTCTTAAAGGCGTGAAGGATGGCATGTTCTTCAAAGAACAACTTGAAGAATTTGAGAACCAAGGGTATAACGTCTCTTCACTACTACTCAATGCTCACGACTACGGGGTGCCACAGGTCAGAAGAAGACTAATTATTGTTGGGGTGCGAAAAGACCTTGGTCTTCAATTTGAGTTCCCTAAACCTACCCACGGTGTGCCGAGTAGAAAACATCCTCATCTTTTGCCATACGCCTCCCATGGTGAGGCGATAAAGGATTTACCACTTTGGCCCAAAGGTGAATTTTATGAACGACCACATGACCCTAATGGTCATATGTCATGGTATTTCATGTCGAGGAATAGAAAGAAAAAGTGGGATGAGCCTGCTTTTACAGTTGTGGCAAATTGGAGGCATGTGACACTTCATCCTGCTTCTCCGATGATGAAACTTACATGGTCGAATTTGCAAGATGGATTTAAGCAACGGTGGGATTTTTCGGATGAATTTGAACATTTAGAAGCTGATCCTACTCGTCCTATTTTGGAAACACCAAGGCGTCTATCATGGCGAGAATGTGCTCGCATTCAGACCTTCCCCCATGGTTTCGAACCGATAGGAGATGTGGAATCCAAATTCCAGCAAATCGGTAATGCGGTGCCCCCTATGTTGGCCTATGCCGTTTTCAAACACCTCTTGTCGGGCGATGGCCTTGTTCCTATTGTACAAGATTCTCTGGTGGTGCAGCCACTGCTTTTTTCAGAAGAGGCACTTACCTGACTGTTACTTGCCTAAGACCCGCCACTCATCGGGCCAATATCCCTTAGAGCGCTCCGTGATGTTAAGCACCTTGGGTTGAAGTAAAGAAAACACCCCGGAATAGTGTTCCGCCATGGATGCCCTTGGATAATACTTCAACTGCCCTCCCGAAAGTCCATACCATTCGAAAAGCACTTCATTAGGAAAGGCGGGGTCTTAGCCCCGCAGGCATTTCTCAGAATGGAACACCCATCTGATGTTCTTGGGGAAACGGAGGCCAAAGGAATGCACTTGATAGAGGGTTTCCTTGCTTCGGTTTGCCGTGGTGTACGATACCACCAAGAATCGGCTTCGTTCAATATCTACCCTCACCGCCTGACCGGGTTGAATAAAATTGATGAACCAACTTTCTACGGTGTCAATCAATGATTCCCCAATCATTTGGGCAAATCCTACCGCCTTGGGGTTGAAATTGGCTTCAATGATACCTCGGGACTTCAATGGTGCCCACAACTTAGAGAGCGAGTTAGTAAGCTCCATATGCACACGGCCAGTACTTTTGAGTTCTTCAAATTTATTCTGGCTCAGTGATTTCGATTTTACTGAAACCCCGATGATGCTGGCATCAACTTCAGAAGTGACAATAATATCATAGACGGCCTTTTGCTCAAGGGAGTGTCCTCCAATGAGTTCAGCAACGATGCGTTCAAGTTGCTTCCATCCCGCACGGGTTCTTCCCCAAGGATCCCTCTCCTCTCCAGAGCCATCTTGAAAGACACTTATTAGTAGTCGCAATCGCTGTAAATCGGACTCATCAGGACGCTTGGTGACAAAGGGGAGAAACATTTTGGCGTTATTTCGGCCAAAGATGTCATGAGTCATCATCCTCCACAACGGACAACTGTCAACGCACTATAACCCCATCACAACTCATTGTCCAACAGTACGCCTAGGCTTACACCCAAAGCAACTGCCAGCTTTTCGGCTACTGTGATAGACACATTCCGTTTGCCACTTTCTATGCTTGGAATATACGTCCGATCAAGCTCCGCCAACAGGGCGAGCTTCTCCTGCGATAGCCCTTTTTCCAGGCGCAGTTTCCGAACATTGCTCCCGAATCGTTCCTGAATACTCATGCTCCGAAAGTCGGGGATAACAGACTATCGAACAACGGACAATCGTCTACATACGTGTGCCTCGTTTTCTAGTCCCAAACACTCCCTCTCGTCCAAGCGTCTTTTGCTCGTCCGTAACATTAGGTAGGCTCCTACCCACCCGATAGTCGCCATCCTCATGCTTAATGCACTTACAACCTTACCAAAAATGAACAATTCTCTGTTCATTGCCCTCTCCCCCCAATAACCCCCCATTTCCTTCCTCCTTCTTCCCGTTTCTTTACCGAAATAGCTTGTCCCTTAACAGAAGTGTTAAGCCCCTTAACAGAAATGTTATGCGCCTTAACAGAAGTGTTATGCCTCTTAACAGAAATGTTATTCGGCTTAACAGAAATGTTATGCCCCTTAACAGAAGTGTTATGCTACTTAACAGAAGTGTTAAGCCGCATAACAGAAATGTATGTTTTGCGGTTATTTTTGGGGTCTTCACCTACATCAACGCTATGGCCAGCTATCCCATTCTACATCCCCGCTCTAAACAAGTGACCACATACAAGCGCGCCAACCTTCCGGCCATTGAATTGGCCATAAAAGCCCATGCCAAACGCCACCAATGCACCCTTTCCGACTTTGCCAAGGCTATGGGGATAATGCTTCCTTCGCTTACTCGAACACTAAATCAGCGCGATTTGCGGGTAAGCACCCTGCTTGGGTTGTGCGAAGCGGTTTCGTTCAATCTGTTCGACAACTACATCCGTCTATTGCCTGAGCATTTGCGTCAAACCCAAGAAACACTAATGATGCAGCAGCAACTGGACCAGAAGGATGCCGAATTGGAACAATTGCGCCAAGAATTGGACTTTGCCAAGCACGAACGCGATAGCTATTATAAGCTACTTGAATCACGTAAACCGTAATTACGTGATTGCCGCAAATGACTAAGGGCAACACATAGCTCATAACTTTTGTCGTAATAAGTGCCGATTGTACGATTTTCGTGCATAGTATTGCTGCGTCTAACCCTTAAAACAATCACATTATGGAATCACATCTCATTAGTAAGTACGCCATGTACTTAAAAACAGACGACTTTTTTCAAGACCACGCTGCCGACACCGCAGGCCATGCGCAGATTGCCCTGAAGTATCCCTTGTATAGCGCCAAAGTGGTGGCTATAGGCGATGCCATGGGTGTAGCTGATGCCGACAACACTGGAGTAACGGAGGATAAAGCTGCCCAGCGCATCGACACCGAACAAAAGATATTCTTTGCGCTTACGGCCGTGGCCAGCTTTGCCCGCGACAACAACAATCGGACTTTGATGCGCAACGTGGATTTTACCCTTAGCGAACTGAAAAAATTGCGCGACCCCATGCTTTATGCGCATGGCAAAAAAGTGGAAGAAGCAGTAGTTGCCAATATTGCTGCTCTAGCGCCATACGCGTACACTGCTGGCAATTTGCTTGCACTTACAACTTCACTCGCTTTGTTTTTGGCCATAATGACCGAACCAAAAGATGCCATTGAAGAATCGGCCGCCTACCGCCTCGAATTAGCACGTTTATATAGAGATACCGATGTGATTCTTGAGGATTTGGATGGCTACATGGACAGCTATCGCTTTAGCAATCCGTTGTTGTGGGACGAGTATAAAATGGCACGCGCTATTGACGATGCGGGTGGAGGTTCGGGTGGTAGCCCCGACCATTCGAACGAAGGCGTGTTGAATCCAAGCATGAGCGAGGTGGTGCTCAACTTTACCTACGACCCCGACTACACATTTAGCATCAGCAACCTTGGCCCAGGCATGAGCATGGAAGCGCGCTTGCAACAAGATGGGGTGGATGTGCCCGGTGCGGCAGTGCGCATGGTGGCCTATCTTATGCCTGCTAGCGGATTGCTTAGCACGTGGGGTGCATCGGGCAATCAAATTGCTTTGCGCAACCTTGATATGATGCAGCTAATAAATTACTCGGTATCGCTAAAAGTGATAGGATAACCCCGCGTTTATACCCAACAATACACGAAGCCCCGCCAGCAATGACGGGGCTTTTTTTGTGCAGCAATGGCAGGCTTTTTCACATCAAGCACCTTGCTTTGTCTCCCCTATCTTTGAACCCCCCATGATTCCAAAAGAAACCATCGACCTGATATTCGAAACCGCCCGTGTGGAGGAGGTGGTGGGCGATTTTGTGCATCTCAAAAAGAAGGGAACCAACTTGTGGGGCCTGTGCCCATTTCACAACGAGAAATCGCCCTCGTTTAGCGTGTCGCCCGCCAAGGGTATCTACAAGTGCTTTGGTTGTGGCGAGGGTGGCAATTCGGTCAACTTCATTATGGCCCACGAAAAAGTGACCTATCCGGAGGCACTGCGGCAGTTGGCCAAGAAATACAATATCGAGATAAAGGAAGAAGCACAATCGCCCGAGCAAACTGCCGAGCAAAACGAGCGCGAGAGTTTGCTGCACGTGTTGGCATTTGCGCAGCGCAATTTCACCGAAAATTTACTGCACACCGAAGAAGGCCAATCCATCGGACTCAGCTATTTCAAAGAGCGTGGGTTTAGCATGGAAACCATCGAAAAGTTTCAGTTGGGCTATGCCTTCGACCGCTATGATGCGTTTCATATCGCAGCATTGGAGGCACAATATCAGCGCAAATATTTGATTGATTCGGGCCTGTGCATCGAGCGCGAGGATAAGCTATTGGATCGATTTAAGGGTCGGGTGATGTTTCCCATTCACAACCTTTCGGGCAAGGTGATTGCCTTTGGTGGCCGCACATTGCGCACCGATAAAAAGCTGGCCAAATACATCAACAGTCCCGAAACGGAGGTGTACCACAAAAGCAACGTGCTTTATGGAATACATCAGGCCAAAAAGGACATCATCACCCTCGATGTGTGCTACTTGGTAGAGGGCTACACCGATGTGATTTCGCTGCATCAAGCAGGAGTGTGCAACGTGGTAGCCAGCTCGGGCACTAGCCTGACGGTGGAGCAAATTCGCCTCATCAAGCGCTACACGCCCAACCTCACCATTATGTATGATGGCGATGCTGCGGGCATCAAGGCCAGTTTTAGGGGCATCGATTTAATCCTAGCTGAAGGGATGACAATTAATGCTGTTCTCTTTCCAGAAGGAGAAGACCCTGATTCATTTTCTAGAACAAGAGGAGGTGAAGAGTTAAAGGATTACATCAAAGAGCATTCGCAAGATTTTATTGGCTTCAAGAGCAATCTTCTTATAGCTGACGCCAAAAATGATCCAATTAGAAAGGCTGAGGTTATTCGTGAGATAATCAAGAGTATTGCAATAGTTCCAAATTTAATAGATAGAAACAGGTATGTTGGAACTTACCATAGTACGCTCGGGATGGACGAGCGAGCTTTTGAAGGAGAGCTAAGGCTATGGGAAAAAAAGATTCGAGAAGAGAAATTTCGAGCAGTTTCTCAAGAAAAAGAAAATCAAGATTCTACCGAGGAGCGTAAAGAGTCTAAGATTCCTGAGCAACAGGTATACATTGTAAGAGATAGTGATGCCCAAGAGCGCGATATTATCCGCATTTTGATTGTGCATGGGGGCAAAACCATTGATTTTGATGTGTGGAACGAAGAACACTCTGTAATAACAGGGATGGAGGAAGTAAACGTGGCCGACTACATTCACACCGAATTGGTGGAAGATGCATTGACGTTTGAAAACCCGCTGTATGTGCGCGTTTTCGAAGAGTTTGGGCAAATGTTAGCCCGCCACGAAGTGCCCACAGCCGAGCATTTCACCCAACATCCCGACCCCGAAATGGCGCAACTGGCCGTCAATCTATTTTCATCGCCCTATTTGCTCAGCGAGAAATATGGAGAGCACAACATTGTGGTGCGTACCGAAGAAATGATGTTAAAACGTTCGGTGCTTTCCTCTCTCAATTCGCTCAAATTGCGCAAGCTCGAACGGATGATTCTCAACCTGCAAGAGCAGCTGAAAACGGTGGATGAAGACGGCATGATGCCCGTGCTGGAAGAGATAAAACGATTGCATGGGTTAAGGCGCTTACTATCTGATCATATTGGCACGATAGTGCTGAAATAGTGCGTAAAATCTAGCGCGCAGCTGCTTCTGACGCAGACAAGCCCAACCACTGTTTACAAACCATATCCGCGTCTTCCAAGGTTGTATGGGCTTTGACTCGACTTTTGGCTGCCCGCGTAGCGCCATCGGCCAATTGGGATTGATGATGATTGGCAGCGGTCCACAATGCCGCCAATTGCTCCTGCGAACACCCACCTAAATAGGTGGAAGCAATCCCCACTCCTCTCCACAGATTGGGATGGCGGGCAGGGTCAAATGCTGCCATCATTTGCAGCAGCAGTTCCAAATCGCCCTTGCTGATGTACCATAGGCTGCGGCCCAAACCACGGTCGAATGCGGGTAACAAAACAGGCGAAATGGTTTCTGGAATGGTTTGCTGGCGCACGGTTGGCCTCCTTCTCAACAGCCCGAAGTAATAGCCATAGCCATCTAGCACAGCATTGGTATCGGTGCAACCTGCTGGCAATTTTAGTGGTGCATCTTTTTCGGCCAATGCCCAGCCCATCCCTATATGCACTTGCACCGTGTGCATTGCTCCTTCGCTGGCAGCAAAGGCACTCCATTCTGAAAATGTTGCATCGTTATTCGCGCTATCGCGCAATGCCAAGCCCATTGCAGCGCCTTCGTAGGCCACCGATCGGAAGTACGCATCGGAGTGCACCAAAAAATCAGATAACTCAGCACCTACCCCATGCGCTTCGGCAAAGGTTCGAGTAGCCTGAAAGGTTTGCATCACCCGTTCCATGCGGTGGGCAATGCTATCGAATGGGTGTTCCACTACACTGTAGCCTCTTCAGGCAACGGATAGAGCCACATGTGGCGCATTTCGGAAGCCACATATGCATCCCAAGGCACCATTTTGCTATTTGGACTGGTAAACTTCTTCATTGGATCCATGGTCATTGTATAGGGATCCACGTCCATTTCTAGTGGAGTGCCATGCGCCATATTGCTCGCCAAACGGAATATCTCGGAGGCTATTTTCTCCAACATCTCCATATTGCTGTGCAATTTACTCAACAGCACATCCGTTTCAATTTGAATCTCCACAATATCCTCTTGAAACTTGCGTAAAAACGCCAAATCAAATGGGTCGGTGTACCGGCCAGTGATGTCGGCTGTGTCGTATGGTCCCCATTCTTTCAACATCCCTTGCATACGGGTGCTCAACTCTCCATAGCGCTGCAACAGCGATGTTGGGCCAGCCGAAATTCTGCGAAGCAAGGTGATATTTGTAATGCCGTGGTTTACAAACAACAGGGTGTTTATGGACCAATATGCGCCCCAATCCCAGAAAATTTTGGCCACCATAATTTGGGTATGTCCCCAAAGTGGGTACTGGTTATCGTAAATCGGCATCCAATTTTCGAATATGGCCCGATGCACTTCTGCATATACTTTGGTGCGCAATGCAATATCTTCCCCTCCAAGGTCGCGAAGAATAAGGTCGCTAACCCACGTGTTTGCCATAGAAATGAAATCGGTGCCAGGCGAATAAAACGGATCTAGGAAAAATCCTGCTTCGCCAACTACAGCCCATCTGTCTTGAGAATACAACTGTCCAGAACCATGAGCAAAATGCTTCATAATCTTGAAATCAAGAATCTTGTCAAGATTTTGGTCTAAGTCCAATGCAAATTGTGGCTCGTTTTTGCGAATCCAGTCTAGCGCTTTGTCCAATTTGTTGTAGTCTTCAAATGGATGCAACGCAGGATCGGCCACAATGCCTACGCTGGTTCTATTGCCATACAACGGAATAATCCACACCCAATAACCATCGTCCATAAGGTGAACAGTGCTCAAAAAGCGCATGCCGGGCTGCACGTGCGAATGCCATTTTGCATCATCACTCCAAGAGTCGATGTCTATTTTGTAATCCACTCGAAACCATGCAGAATTCACTGCGTGATTCACTGATTGTGCAAAGCCAAACTTGCGTTTCAAAAAGCTTCCGCGGCCTGTGGCATCCACCGCCCAGCGCGAGCTGGCTGTCATTTGCTTTCCGTTGATGCTGTAGGTAACGTGGTGCACACCATCTATCGTGTCCATAGCTTCTACTTTGGCGCCCACTTCAACCTCATTGCCAAGGCCAAGTGACATAATGGTCATGTCGTTTTCGAACGAACCACGGTCTATTTGATGGCTTGGAACAGGAAGCAAATTCTTTGGCCCCAGTTCTACGCGTTGGGTAATATCATCTTTGTGCAACGGAGAGAAGAAGAAACGCAAACCATGCTTAGGCAGTTGGCGGGCTTCCATGTATTTTTTTAGTCCGAGCACCTCTCTAATGTAGTGCGTGCCCAACTCAACGGTCGACTCGCCTACTTTATGCGCTGCATCGGGAGCTGCGCCATCCCTACGCTCTAAAACGAGAATTGAAATGTCTTTTTTGGCCTGCTTAAGTTGCAGGGAAAGCGTAAGCCCAGCCAAACCGCCTCCCATGATGATTACATCGTAATTGCGTTTCATTTTAGTGTCTTTTTCGGAGTTGATAACCATAGAAAAGTCTATTTGTTCTAAGAATTTTTAAGGCACTGCAAAATTAACTCGTACAGTCGGTATTAGAGTACACAAACAGGAGATTACGCTTGATTACGTAGCTGATGTAAACCGCGCACAAAGCACAATTACTCGAATTCTAACCCTTTGAGTATGGCCTGCAATTGCACCATCAAATTGCGTTTTTCTTTTGCTGGGGCAAACACAAATCCGTGCAAGTAAATGACACGCTTGTTCGGCTCGTCAAGCAAGGCATAGCACACAAATGGTCCGCCCATAATGTCGCCTTCCACGCGCCACAATCCGCGCAATTCGGTGGCGTAAATTTTTCCTATCGATGTCTCGCTGAATTGCGGTGGGTATTCAAGAAACGTTTGCATGTAGCTATTGGGCAACGCCCCGGGCACATGGTTTTGAAGAAACAAGTCCATCACCTCAATCATTCCTTCCTTAGTAAATGTGTTTTGCCTCGAATAAGGCTCTGAGTACACCAAAATACTTTGGTCTACATCGGCAGTGTTGTAGCGAATCCACATAAAGTTGGTGTCTTGGCTGGCAATACTAAACCCTTTAGGAATGGGCAGTTTCAAGCCAAATGCTTTGCTCAAACCTTTGGCAACATCTGTGTCCAGTTGTGTTTTGTAGCTTATACGATTACGGTCCTCTTCCTTAGCAATGAAGTAGTTGCTAATGCCCACTTTGTTTGCAAAGAAGATGCGGAGAAACTCATCTGCATCTTTGGCCGAAATTTCTACCACAATTTGAGGCGTAGACCACACATCAATTTTTACTTCGATAGAAGGCGTAAACTGAGTGCCGATGTTGGCAATAAGTATGTTGCGGTGAGTTTGAAATATCTTGGTGAATGCCTGCGAATGAATGTGAACGGCATCAAACCTTGGTTCGGGCTGCGGAAGGCCATAAACCGCTTCAGTTAGCGTTTTATAAACCGTGTCGCCTGCTGCTGCGTCCCAATAGGCATTGTCCATCACAATCACCAATTCACCAGCCCTGCCAGTGGTTCCAGGCAATGGCATTACAGGTGCCTCGCAGGCTTGAAAAATTAGGAGAAAGCCCAAAAGGGCAACAAATCGCATCGCTTATCCAATCTTAATCTTCTCGCCAATCTTAAGACTATGCTTGTTTCCCATGCTGTTCAGCTCCTTCAATTCTTGAACAGTAAGTCCGTTGCGCTTGGCAATGTCCCACAGGGTGTCACCGCGTTGCACCACATGAACCTTTGGAGCTCTCGGAGTGGCCACCGAATCTACCTTTTGTATGCTAGCCGCAGCAGTTGCAGGAGTCGTATGAAAAACCAAGTTCTGGCCTTCTTTAATCATGTTGCCACGTATATCATTCCAATCGCATATTTCTCCAACACTACAGCGGTAGCGCGAGGCAATTGAACTTAGGGTTTCTCCGCGTTTAACACGATGATATTGCTTTTCTATAGCCACTTGCTCCATCACCGTTGGTGGGTCTACATGCGCCACAATAGTAGTTTCTTCCGAAGCTTCGTAGATATACGAAAGGTTGCTTAAAAAATCGCCTACGCGTTGCTTTGGGAGCACAATAGAAATCCCTGCTGATGTGGCAGGAACCACTGTAGAACGGAAGGTAGGATTAAGAAATTCAACTTGAGAAAACGGCACTTGAACAGCTTCTGCAATTGTTTTCAAATCGCAGCGTTGACGCACTACTACGGTGTCCAATTCGTATCCAAAAAAGTCTGGTTTAACGGGATAGATATTATGCAATGAAGCATGCTTCATCACATAGTTTACGGCAATAAATGCAGGGACATATCCTTGTGTTTCAACAGGCAAATAAGGGCGTAGTTCCCAATAATCGCGCTTGCCACCGGACCTGCGGATGGCTTTGTTTAAGGTTCCTGGCCCACCATTGTATGCTGCCAAAACCAACTCCCAGTTGCCAAACATGGCATACAGATATTGAAAGTACTGACACGCGGCTTCGGTGGCTTTATAGGGGTCGCTGCGCTCGTCCATATAGGAAGTGGTGTTCAAATCGTAAATTTTACCCGTGCGGTACATAAACTGCCACAAGCCAACAGCGCCCGATTTGGATTGCGCCCTTGGGTTCAATGCCGACTCCACAATGGCTAGGTATTTCAACTCAAGTGGCAGGTTGTATTTGTCTAACGTTTCTTCAAACAATGGGAAATACAACTCGGCCAATCCTAGCAATTGCGCCACTTTTTTGCGATTTCTTACCGCATAGGCATCAATGTATTTCCGTACAGCTGGGTTATACACCAACTTGAATGGTGTGGCAGCATCCATCTTGCTTAGTTTGGACTTGTAGTGGTCGTCCGAAAACTTAGGAACAGTATCCTTGTGCCACTTCAATATATTGAGGCGATGGGTATCGGTAGAGAAATTGCTAGCCTCGAAATACATGGCCGCATCCAAACTATCGAGCATTGCCAAAACTGGGTCATCGGCCAAAATAGCTTCGGTCGAATCTTTTTCTTTTGCCCATCCTTGCGACACCGTCAACAAGAAAAAGAACAACAAGATTTTAAAATGCTTCATGCTTAAATCGGTTAAAGAGGGCGTAAGTAACGCAAAGTCTCTCAACAAATTTAACCATTTACGATCATTTAACAGTTGCAATAACCGATAAAGTTACCTACTTATTAGACTTAAAGGCTTGTTTTGCCGTCCAATAGGTGTTTTCCGTAGGCAAGCATTACGGTCTCGTTAAACGAATTTGCCATTAATTGCAACCCAAATGGAAGTCCGTTTTTCTCTCCCAAGGGAATACTCATGGCGGGAATGCCAGCTAAGTTGGCAAGAACAGTGAAAATATCCTCCAAATACATTTTGATGGGATCTTCAGAATTCTCACCAAACTTGAATGCTACATCAGGCGTGGTGGGCGAAAGCACAATATCATAGTGCTCAAAAAGGTCGTTCATTCGGTCCTTCACCAACCTCCGCACTTTTTGTCCTTTGGCATAATAGGCATCATAATACCCAGCCGAAAGCACGAATGTGCCCAACATTATTCTTCGTTTCACCTCTGGGCCAAAACCTTCGCTTCGTGATAGTTTGTAAGTGCTTTCGAGGTCGTGCGCTTTTGGGCTACGGTAGCCGTAGCGCATTCCATCGTAGCGTGAAAGATTGGACGAAGCTTCGGCCGTAGTGAGCACATAATAGGCTGGCACCAAGTGCGCTAGCAAGGGAAAATCGACCGCATCAACGGTGTGTCCTTCTGCGCGAAGCCGGTCTACCACTACCATAAATTGCTGCTTGATTGTCGAATCTAAGGCTTCGTTTTCAACGCATTCGCGCATGTAGGCAAATCGCTTTTTTCCTGAAACGCTCAATTCCTTTGAATAAACTGGCACAGGTTTGCTACTTGCGGTGCTATCAAAAGCATCGGCACCAGCCATTACTTCGAGCACTAGTGCTGCATCTTCCACATTGGTGGTAAGTGGGCCTATTTGATCAAAACTGGAAGCATAGGCCAAAAGTCCGTAGCGTGAAACCCTACCATACGTTGGTTTTACGCCAACTATACCGCAAAATGAAGCTGGCTGACGAATGGAACCTCCTGTATCTGAACCCAAAGCCACTTGGCACAACCCAGCAGCCACGGCCGCAGCCGAACCTCCAGACGAACCTCCCGGAACACGGGCATTGTCAATAGGATTTAGGGTGTTGCCAAAGGCCGAATTTTCAGTAGAACTTCCCATTGCGAACTCATCGCAGTTCAATCTACCAATGATAACTGCACCTTCGGCCAAAAGGCGTTCGATAACGGTTGCGCTATAAAGCGATTCGAATTTGTCTAAGATTTTGGACGACCCCTGAACACCAAAGCCCTCTAAGCAGATATTGTCTTTAATGCCAATAACCACGCCTGTCAATTTGCCGAATTTACCAGCGGCAACATCACCATCCAATTCCTTAGCTCGCTTTAGCGCATGATCAGAATAAACTGCAAGAAATGCATTGAGATGGTGTTGCGCTGCAATACGGGCAAGGAAACCTGCAACTGTAATTTCTACCGTGGTATCCCCAGTTTTTAGGGCACGGTGATACTGTTCAATGGAAGAAGAACTCATCTAATAGAAAGAGAATCAGTCCTTTTTATCGAGCTTATCGACAGTGCGGCTGTCTTCACCCTTAGAGGCATCTTTAAACTCCCTGATGCCATTGCCTACTCCGCGCATCAACTCAGGAATTTTTTTGCCTCCAAAAAACAGAAGAACCACGACAATCACGAGGATTATCTCACTACCTCCGAAATTGAAAAGAAGTATGTTGCTTATCATGGGGCCAAAGATATACCAGTTTTCGAGAAGATTGTTCTTCCTAAAGAACTAACGATTTCACTTTTGTTGTGCAATCCAAAAGGCAGGGTTTTGCTTAATGGCGCCTTTCCATAGTTCGAAATGAAGAATGGTTTTATTTTCTTCTCTGTCGGTTACAACTGTACCCAACGTTTGTTTCACCGAAACTTTATCGCCCATTTTTACTTCTACACTTTCCATATTGGCATAAACGGTAAGATACTCGCCATGGCGCATAATAACCGCTTTGTGGGCGCCTGGAATTGAGACAACGGCAGATACTGTGCCTTCAAATACGGCACGGGCTTTTGTGCCAGGCTCAGTTGCAATATCGATACCATTGTTTACTGTTTTAATATCTCGCAAAGTTGGATGTTCGTGTTCTCCAAACGTGGATGTAATCACACCGCGTTCGGCAGGCCACGGCAGGCGTGCACGGTTTTCGGCAAAGTTGTTGGATAACGTAAGCTCTTGCGGAGTAAGCGCGAAACCAGACTTAGTAACCTTACTGTCTGTTTTCACTACCTTTTCCTTGGCTTTTCGAATCTCTTCTTCGATAATGCGCGCAATGGCCGACTCTAATTTCTTAGATTCTAGTTCCTTCTTTTTGAGTGCTTTACGAAGTTCCTTTTCTTTATCCTGCAAGTTGCTTACAAGAGCATCTCGCTCTTCTTTCTCAGTTGAAAGTTTGAGTTTTTCTCGTTCGCTATCTTCTACCAATTGAGATAGTTCTCGCTTGCGCCCAGAAAGCTCTTGGCTACGCGCGTTCAAATCTTTTTGAGTTGCTTCTATGGCTACTACTTGCTGCTTGCGATGCTTGGCATATTGCTGAAAGTACTTCACCCGCTTAAACGCCTGATTGATGTCGTCAGAAGAAAGTATGAACATCAACCTGTCGTACTGACTTTGGTTTTTGTAGGTGTAATAAAGCATTTTGCCATATTCATCTTTCAGTTTTTTCAAATCTTCTTCGAGCGAATTGACTATGGCACGTGTTTCTGAAATCTGCCGTTCTACCAATGATGCTTGGCGCACAACGGTATTGATTAGCAACTGCCGCTGTGTGATTTTTGCACGCATCAACACCAATTCTGAAAGGGTTTTCTTCTTGTTTTGCTCGGTGTCTTTTAGCAGTTTGTTGGTGTACTCAATATCCTTTTGAAGCTGCTTTTTCTGCTTCTCCAATTCCGTTTTAGATTGGGCCAATGCTCCGCCTGTGCTTACCACAAGCAGGAGCATTACAAGGAACAGGCTACTTAATCGGCTCATATTTATCGGGTACACTAAACGGAAATTCTTGTCCGCTGGTGAATTCGGTATTGGACCACTGCAAATCTACCTTCATGGGTTCTTTGCCAGCAATTTGGAATGACATGGTTTGCGGAATATGAATGGCACCAACGGCACGAAGGTCGCTATAAGTGGCGTCCATTTTATATTCGGATGAAGTGTCGTGAATCAAGCCACGCGTTACGCTAAAATGCTGTGGTTCTATCCACGATTGTTGGTTGATGCGGGGCGGCAATGCGCCTTTCTTAAGTTCTTTTTTGGAAGGTGCGGCCACATCAATAATGTATCTATTGCTTTCGGAGCGCGATTGGTAGCGCTCGGCCTCATACAGCTCAATAGTATTGCCAGTGAGCAATGCTTGCAGCATAGCAAAGTTGAGTTCCGTTTTCAGCATTTGATTTATGCGGTCGAAATCGCCTTTGTAGTACCGCTTGTTGAAGCGGTCCAAAAGCATCAAACTATCTGGAGTAATCACCGCACGAATCAATTCGATGCCGAAGATGGGCGCCACACTTACCCAAATAATGCTGTCTTGTTTCATGCGAACCTTCGCGCTGACAGTTTGCTTTTCTGTGCCTTTGGCGTAGGAAATACTCACTTTAGCGCTAAGCTCGCCAAAGTTGCGGTTTACAGCAGATTTTGATAAGATTTCCGCTGCGGTAAGGCTGGGCAATGGCCCTGTGTAAGCCGCTTTTTCAGATGTTTTGCACGAAAACAACAGCGTAGATGATAGTAGCAGCAGTGCGAAATAGGTTGCTCCCTTCATTCCAATTATTCTGCGGCCAATTGTCCTGTGGTCAATTTCAGTTCGAGGGTGTCTGAGTAATCTCCAAGCGATTTGGCTTTGAGCCATTCTGCTTTTGCTTCTTCCTTTCTATCCAATCGGAAAAGTATATCGCCTCTATGTTCCACAATAAGTCCGCTTGTGTTGCCACCGCTAGCTATGGCTCTATCTATCCATTCCAATGCTTCGGCATAGCGTTTTTGCTGAAAAAGAATCCAAGCATAGGTATCTTGATAGGATGGTTGGCCCGAACGGAGAATATTGGAGCGCTTGCTCATTTCTTCGGCTTTGTCCAATCGCTCTTTGCGAAGGGAGAGGTAATAGCTGTAGTTGTTAAGAACAAGTGCATTCACCGGATCGCGGGCAAGGGCTTTATCAAAGGCTTCGTCCGATTCTTTGAATTTTCCTTGGCTATTGTAGGCATCGGCAAGGGTAGAGAGCAGTTGCACATACAGATAGGTTTCGCTTTTGGCAAAGAGTTCTCCTTGTGCCAAGATGCTAGAAGCTTCTTTGTGTTTTTTCTGCTGATTGAGCGCAATGCCATTGAATAGATACAAGATACCCTGATTTGGAAAAAGCTGCAAGGCTGTTTCGCTATCGCGCTCCATGGCTTTGTGGTCGGCCAGTTCGTAACTCACTTGTACGAGTTGATTCCACACGGCAAAGCGACTACTGTCTAACCGAACGGTGCTATAAAACGCTTGGCGCGATTCTTCCAAACGCTTGTCGCGGTAGAGGAAATCGGCCTTCATGGCAAATCCTTTTGCGTCTTTGGGATGAGCCGTTGTGGTGAGGTCCAATAGCTCGTAGGCTTGTGGCAATAGCGTTTGGTCGGTAGCGGTGATGGAGTAATACGAAACCAGCACTTGAATCTTTTGGTCGATGTTCAAATCGGGGCTAGCGAACGCAAGTTTCAACTCTGAAAACGATTGGTCGTACTTTCCTTTTCGTTTGTAGTATTCTGCCAAGTTGAGATGAAGAATAGGGTCGTTTGCATCGTTTTTCAACATTTGCTGATACACCTCAAAGGCTTTATCATCCATATCGTTGGCAGAATAGATTTCGGCCAACATGCCCATGTAGCGCTGTTCAGCAGGAAATGCTTCAATTAGTTTTTCAAGTTCTGAGACTGCCGCTTTGAAATTGTTTAGCTCTAAATAGATTTTCTCTTTTTGGATCGAAATTTCTTCAGATACTCCTACAATCTGTTCAACCTTATTGTAGGTGCGGATGGCTTCTTCGGGCTTGCCCAAAAGCAGTTGGGCGTGGGCTATTTCGTAGAGGAATTCAACTTTATCGGGAAAGCGCTTCAATAAAGCTTGATAGATAACAATGGCGCTTTGTCCATCGCCTAAGTTTATTAGAATGTCCGCCTCAAAAAGGTTATACCATTCATTATTTGGGTCTAGTTGTCGGGCTTTGCTGGCAAAAGGCAAAGCATCTTTTAGTTGTTCTTTTTTGTAAAGAATATTGGCCAATTCGAAATAAGAAGCGGCATGTGTACCATCAATTTTTATGCACTCGTGAAAAAGCACCGCGGCTTCGTCCAAATTGCCAAGCATTTTTTCTTTGCTGGCATCAAAAAATGTTTCTGTTAGCTTTCGCTCTTGTTCTTCGCCAATACCTTTTACAGATTTTCCCCGTTTTTGAGCAACGCCAACGGAAACGCCAATAGCCAGCATAACTAGGGAAAGAACTAGGAATCTCCTCACGTTAATGTTTTCCGGTGTGGCCAAATCCTCCAGCGCCTCGGGTGGTAGTGGCAAGTTCATTTACGGATTCCCATTGCACCTTGGCATGGGCAGCAATGACCATTTGCGCAATGCGCTCACCGTTTTTGATGGTGAATGGGTCGCTGCTGAGGTTTACGAGCAACACTTTAATCTCTCCCCGATAGTCGGCATCGATGGTGCCTGGCGAGTTGAGCACGGTAATGCCATTTTTGTATGCCAATCCACTTCGCGGACGTATTTGCGCTTCAACTCCTTCGCTCAAAGCGATAAAAAGCCCTGTGGGAACCAACGCGCGCTGCAAGGGTTGGAGCACGATATCGTCAATAAGATTGGCGCGCAAATCCATGCCAGCAGATAGCGCGGTGGCATATTCTGGCAGCGCGTGCTGCGATTGATTTACGATTTGAATTTCCATTTCTCCACCACCCAAAAACCTAATGCACTTTCTTGAGTCTGGGCAAAAGTACTTAAATAGGAAAAGAGGTGCAGTCTAGATTGTGCTCCTTTGGCATAGTTTGGCAAGTTGGCGAAATTGAAGGTCAGTCGTTCTGAGCGATTTCTACCAATACATTCCGTACAACACTGCGAGTACAATAAGAATAACCATAGCGCCAACAGCAAAAGTGCCACTGGTACGGAACATGGTTGGGTCTATTTCGATGGTGCTTTTGGAAGGTTCTTTTGAGGATAAGCTGAGGACAACCATACCCAAAAGGCTTAGAACAAACACAAACGCCATCCTATCTAGGAACGGGATTTCGAAACGGCCAGATGCGGGGTTATGCACCGCAAAGCCAAGGCTGTTGAGGAACGACAAATCGAGATAAGCAGGAAGAAACTTGAAGCAAACAGAAAGCGCAAAGCCACCTACAATGGCAAACATGGCGGCTGTGGCGGTGGTGCGTTTCCAGAAAAAGCCCATGATGAACATGGCGAAGATGCCGGGGCTTACAAACCCCGTGTATTCTTGTATGAACTCGAAACCGCCTTTTCTGTCTATACCTAAGAAGGGGGCGATAGCTAACGCCACAAGCATGGCAACTACCACGGCTATGCGGCCCACCCAAACAAGTTGTTTTTCGGAAGCGGCTTTGTTAAGGGTGTTCTTATAAATGTCGAGGGTGAAAATGGTGGCGATGCTGTTGGTTTTACCCGCCAAAGAAGCCACCACCGCAGCAGTGAGGGCAGCAAACGACAAGCCTTTGAACCCGATAGGCAGCAAGTTGAGCAACACAGGATAGGCGTTGTCCTTGGCCAGCATTCCGTCTTTAAGCATTTCGGTTTGGAACATGCCATTCTTCCACAACACATATGCCGCAATGCCGGGCAATACAACGATTACGGGCATGAGCAACTTTAGAAACGCGGCAAATAGTAGTCCACTGCGGGCGGTGTTCAAGTCGGCACCCAAAGCACGCTGGGTGATGTATTGATTGCAGCCCCAATAGTTGAGATTGGCAATCCACATGCCGCCAAGTAACACAGACACACCGGGCATGCTCATGAAATGGGGGCTGTCTTTTTGGAACACCATATCGAAATGGTCGGAAGCGTGGGTGGTTACCAATTGAAAGCCTGCGAGAACGCCTTGCGTATTGAATTGGGTGGAAACAAGATTGAGGGCCAGATATGTGGTGGCCAAACCGCCAAGAATGAGGAAGAAGACCTGAATAACATCGGTGTAGCCAATTACCTTCATGCCTCCAAGCGTAATGATGATGGCAAAAGCGGCAAGAAACACCATGCAAAACGTGAAGCTAAACCCGGAGATGGTGCTTACTGCCAATGCGCCAAGAAACAGAATGCTGGTAAGGTTGACCACCACGTATAGCGATAGCCAAAAGATGGCCATGAGCATAGCCACCGAGCCATTGTAGCGCTGGCGCAAGAACTGAGGCATGGTATAAATCTTATTCTTCAGATAAATGGGAAGGAAGAACACCGCTACTAAGATGAGTGTGGCTGCTGCCATCCATTCGTAGCTGGCAATGGCGAGGCCCATCATAAAGCCATCGCCCGACATGCCTATAAACTGCTCGGCAGAAATGTTGGATGCGATGAGCGAAGCACCAATGGCCCACCACGTGAGCGAACCTTCGGCAAGGAAGAAATCTTTAGAATCTGCTTGAGCCGACTTTTTGCGTTGATAGACCCAATAGCCGTAGCTGGCAACAATGACAAAGTAGACGAGGAAAACGATGTAGTCGTAGAGATGGAGGCCTTGGTTCATTAGCGCAGTTTTGATAGGTCTTGTTTAGTTCTTGCCAAAGAGGACGCTCCGAAACTACTTAAATTGAAGAATAGGAATGCATGGGTGGGAAATGGGAAGCCCTTCCCGTGAGTTTAGACATCAGGTTCGGGCAGACGGTTCATCAAAGATTGGCCATGCTGCGGTTGAATGCCGATAGGACGTGGGAGAAAATGCGGGCTTTTGCTTGAAGGATAGGTTGGGATAGGTGAGTTGGTAAATCGGTTGGGGTTCGCTTGTGACGTTGTCGTGTTCTAAAGGTTCTTGCGCGATAGTAGGAGACAACGGTTGGAGTGGACTTGGCGCAATCGCTTTGTGGGCAGTGATTTTCTCGGCTTGAATGGGCAAAGTAGAAGCATGGGAAGCTCCACCATTAATGAGGATTAGCACCCGGTGAAATGTGAATTGTTCGCGCATGACAGCATTGTATCTAAATATCTTTTTTGCATCGCTGCACAAGGCCGTTACTGCAAGATACAGGGCATTGTTTAAGGATACTCGAAGGTCTGTTTGCACCTTTGCGTTTTCTTCTGCTTGCATAAAAATGAGGTATTGTGCAGCGAAAGTTGCTCGTGAATTGGCATATTGCAACGGAAATGAAGAAGGCATGCCTGCAAGAGTTAGGGCTGATGTGTTGTCGGAAATGAAGGCTTGGCCTCTATCTAACAACCGCGAGATGGCATCCCAATCGAAGGCAATGGCTTGGTTAAAGTAGCCATGGCCGGCAGCGTTGCATTTGTCTTTGAACGATGCGGATGGAAAGGCATCGCGGATATAGCTGCTGATGTCGCTCCAGGCATTAATCGCCACAATAGCATCAGATTTTAGTTGGATTCGGAGGGATTTATGAAATTCGTTTCGCGCGGCTTTGTCGGGCAAAAGGCGGACTGCATTGAGGTTGGCAAGCTGTGTGATGGCGGTTTCGTTAGAATAGGTGGTTTTGTATTGCGCAAACTTGGTCACCTCCTTGCTGTAACTATTCCAGATAATGGAAACAATGGAATAGAGATCTTTTTCGTTGCAGGCAAACGCTCGTTTGGGGCGAAGCTGGTTGAATGAAGTGCTCATGAGTTCTCGGTTTTAAGATTAGCATTGCTTGGTTGAGCCATGCAATTGTTCTAATAACGAAAAAAAAGAAGAAATATTGGATGTGGACGATATGGCAAGGAGTGTGAATCGATTTGCAATAGAAATAAGCCTTTCCAATTGATAGTTTCTCTTCATTACGCGGGCATCTGACAAAATGGCGAACGAAAATGCTTGTTTCGAATGAGGCTAATGTACTTTGACCTAAGCCCTTTCAACTAAAAAAACACTTGAAAGTACATTTGAGAGATTATTGGATAGCCATGCAAGCAATGCAACTAATTGGGCAAAGAGGCTATGTAGATTGGTGCTAAAAATGGGTTCATTTATGGATGTTGCATGTTCAATTTTATTTGGACGATGTTAATTGAAAAATGGAAAATGTTTTTTGGCATGGCCATTTGGCAAGGGTCTGAAGAGATTTGGTGGTACGTTGTAGGGGTTGAAAAGAGTTGACTTACTAGGTAATAGAATGAACTATGGCATTGCTATCTTTCGGACTACTTACATTATGAAAAATATGCGCGTAAATAAGCAACTCTTTACACTACTCTTAACGGCTGTAGCCACAGCCGCCCTTGGTCAAGTGACTGACACGGGAAATAATGTGGGCATTGGTACTGCCACGCCAACATCAAAATTGGATGTGAATGGGGGTATAAACTTGAGTGTTGGGAATAGGATTACGATAGGCGGTGTTAATTTGCTGAATTCTATCGGCACGCGAAACATTCATATTGGAGATGCTGCGGGCTCGGTAAGCACTGGCACAGACAATACTTTTATTGGGTTTCAGGCAGGTAGGTTGAATACCACTGGGGTGAATAATGCCTTTATAGGCAGGCAGGCTGGATATGTGAATACCACAGGCAGCAACTCAGTTATAATAGGCAACAGAGCGGGTTTTGCCAACACTACGGGTTCGGATAATAACTTCCTAGGCTTTCAATCTGGTTTGGGTAACACTATTGGTTTGGGCAACAACTTTTTTGGAAAATGGGCTGGGAAGGTGAATACTGATGGTAGTTTCAACTCGTTCTTTGGAACTCAAGCGGGTCAGAGCAACACAACGGGAGCTCAAAATACCTATTTGGGCTATAAGGCTGATGGAAGCGCAGCAATAACAAACGCTACAGCGATTGGTGCAAATGCAACGGTAACGCAGAGCAATAGTGTTGTGCTTGGAAATAATGCGAATGTGGGTATTGGCAACACTTCACCATCTGCGAAATTAGATGTAACGGGAACGTTCAAATTGGCGGATGGCACGCAAGGCGCATCGAAACTGCTTACCTCCGATGCAGATGGAAATGCAACTTGGGCAGAATTGACGGCACAGTCCATCTTTGGTGACTCGTATTCGCCTGAACAGAATGAAGCCTGCGTGGATGAACTTTCTTCTGTCACCACTGGCGCTAATCCCTTTGCACTTACAATTGCAAATGGTCATGCCTTTGTGCTTAACAGCGTTGGCAATACTATTTCCGCATTCAGTCTTGCCAACCCCACTTCCCCTGCCCTAGTAGCTACGGTCGCAGCTGGCACAACTCCAGGAGGCCTTACCACATCTGGAAACCATCTTTTTGTTGCAAATCAGAACAGCAGCAATATGATGATATTCGACATCTCCGCTCTTCCAGCAATGCCGCTGCTTGCAACCATTGCCACCGGCTCTTCACCACGAGGTGTTACTATTTCTGGCACAGTGGCCTATGTACCGAACCTTGGTTCTCACACAGTTTCCATATTCAACATTTCAAACCCGGCATCCCCTGCGCTGCTGAACACTCTGGCAGTTGGGAGCGGTCCGACCAGCGTTGCCATCGCATCTGGTCATGCCTACGTTACCAGCTTCAACAGCAATACCATAGGTGTATTCAATGTTTCGAATCCAGCTTCTCCCACTTTTGTGACCAATCTTGCTACTTCACAAGGTCCGTTGGTTCTCAAAGCTTCTGGTTCTCATCTCTACCTGATTTCTATCACCAACAATCATTTCTCGTCCATTGAGATTAGCAATCCAGCCGCACCTTCACTGCTGAATACCGTATTAACTGGAAGTGAGCCACGTGGCCTAAGCATCGTTGGAAACAGAGCCTATATCGTTAACAGATCTAGCGGAACCATAGGTGTTTACGATATCTCTAATCCCGCTTCACTTTCTCTCCTTCAGAGCAATGCTGCTGCTGGAAACATAGCCATCGATGTTACAAACGACTACATCTATACCGCTGATGTGGACGGAAGTAGCCTGAACACCTATTCCCGATTCTGCCAAAATGCAATGCTAATTGACCCTGTGACAGGCGAGATTACGACTCAAGCTCAGAACACTCAAGGTGGAGTTGTTGGCCCTGCGGGTCCGCAAGGCCCTTTTGGGCCTACTGGAGCTACAGGTCTGCAAGGAATACAAGGCATTCAAGGTTTGACTGGAGCCATTGGGCCAACAGGACCGACAGGAAGCACAGGCGGAACTGGCCCGCAAGGAATACAGGGAATTCAAGGAATTACAGGACTTACCGGTGCCACTGGACCAACAGGCCCGATTGGATTGACTGGTCCTATAGGCCCAACAGGCCCTGCCATCAACGCAGTGGGTACTCAGAACTTCCTTGCCAAGTTTGATGGCAGCACTACAGCCTTGGTCAGCTCAGGTGTAATAGAATTGAATGGGAATGTGGGCATAGGAACGGCTACACCAACTGAGAAGTTGGAATTGAGTGGACGGGCTTTACTTACAAACGGTTTTGGCGCAGACAACGCTGCTTTGGTCTATAAGAACACCTCGGACTACATGTTTTTAGGCCCACAGTCAGGAAGTGCAGCAAATGGCGGATCAATAGCGCTTTACGGCAGCAGCAATGCGGTGGGCAGCAATGCAGGTGGTATAGACCTCAATGTGTCCGGTGGACAGATGATGAGGGTGACGAGTGCCGGGAATGTTGGCATCAACATGACTGCGCCAACCGCCAAGATGCACGTTCGGGGATCGGACAATACCGTATTCTTCCGTGGCACAAACAGTTCGGCCAATGCCGATGAGTTCTTTGTGCGCGACAATCTAGGGCACATCGAAATGGGCAACGAGCGTGTAGGCAACACATTGAGGATATTCAACAGTGGGGCAGAGCGTATGCGATTTGATGAAAACGGAAACGTGGGCATTGGCATATCCACACCAACCGCAAAACTTCATATTTCAGGAAAGCTGAGAATAACAGCCGATAATCCGTCAACTGGGCAGGTATTGGCTTGCGATGGAACTGGCCTTGGCACTTGGACTAGTGCCGCAACGTTGATTCCCGGCTCAACTGGACAGACGCTAATCTATGACGGAGTCATTGGGTGGTTCGGATCTTCAAATCTGTTCAACAGCGGAAATAATGTTGGTATCGGAACTACTAATCCCACGGCCAAACTAATGGTGTCCACCTCTGGTGTAACAGGTGCAAGACTGAATTCAACAGCCTCATCAGATGTTCAGCTGGACATGGTGAGGGTAGGCAACGACTGGCGCATGAAGAACGCCTCGGGCAGTATCATATTCAGCCAAAGTGCTGACGACCTTGCCACGATGACCGATGTGTTTCGCATCGGTGGCGGAACAGTCACTCCCGGTTCGGACAATACGATACAGTTAGGTTCTTCAGGGCTACGCTGGACAATGGTTTTTGCAGCTAGCGGCACCATCAACACCAGTGATGCCCGTGAGAAGACCAATGTAGAGAATCTGAAGTATGGTCTCAACGAGCTGCGTAAACTGCGCCCTGTGAGTTTTGATTGGATAAGCAAACCGGAAGAAGGCCGCAAACTTGGACTGATCGCCCAAGAGCTTCAGACCGTGCTGCCCGAAGTGGTGCGCGATTGGGACTGGCAGTATGACGAGGATGGACGTTTTGAACCTATTAAAGTACCAGCTGAAAGATTAGGAGTGTTCTACAGCGATATCATCCCAGTATTGGTGAACGGTATTCAGGAACTGGATGAACGTACTCAAGGAATGGACGCAACACGCCTTGTTCAATTGGAGAGCCGATTGGCACAAAAGGATGCTGAAATAGCTGAGCTAAAAACCATGATGCGCGAGATACTCGCCAATCAACAGAAATTCAACACCGACCTACAATCGTGCTGCTTCGACCATAGCGATGCTACTGGCACTTCGGGCGTCAATCAGCAATCAACAATCGATAATCCTCGCTTAGAGCAAAACATCCCTAATCCTTTCCGCGAAAACACCACCATCAAATACTACCTACCAAGCGATAGCCGCACTGCAACTATCACCATCAGCGATTTGAATGGCGTGCAGTTGAATCAATTCGACTTGCAAGGCAAAGGCTTTGGTCAGGTGCTTATTAGCGGAGGTTCGTTTGCTGCTGGCACGTATGTGTACACGCTTACTGTGAATGGCAAACAGGTGGATAGCAAGAAGATGATGTTGCTGTAAGCCGTTCCATTTGTCTCAAAGAAAAAGCCTTGACGAAGAAATTCGTCAAGGCTTTTTTTAGGAATTCATTGTTTTTATTGGGTTTTCTCGCGCAGCAACGGAACAGACATCGCCAAATAAGCGACCAAAAACACAAGGTTGATGGCTAAAGCATACGGGCTGGCGCTTACGTTTAGCAAAACGCTAATCCACCAAAGCAGCACAGCCCCTCCAATAAATACGGTCAGTTTGCGCACCGCGTAGGGCACGGGGTAGTGTTTTCGTCCAAATACATACGACACCACCATCATGCTCGCATAGCAAATAAGTGTGGCCCAAGCCGAGGCCATATATCCATAAAGAGGGATGAACGCCACGTTCACTCCCAGCGTAATCAAAGCTCCAAATAGGGCTATGGCCGCCCCATAGCTTGTTTTGCCCGTGAGCTTGTACCACACCGATTGGTTATAATACATCCCCAAAAAGATATTGGCCAACAGCAGAATGGGCACCACCTGCAATCCTGCCCAATAGGCCTTGTTTGGAATAAAATAGCGGAACACGTCAATATACAACATCACAAAAAGGAAGGTGCCCGCAAGCACCCACACAAACCACGTCATCACCTTGGCATACAATTGCTGGCTTCCCTCCTGCTTATGTTGCGCAAAAAAGAAGGGCTCGGCCGCATAGCGAAACGCCTGTATCATAAGGGTAATCACAATACTGATTTTGTAGCACGCGCCATAAATACCAATGGTGCTCATGGTAGCCTCTAGGCCAATTGTGGGAACTAGGATTCGTTTCAGTAAGATACGGTCCAGCGTTTCGTTCATCATTCCAGCCAATCCTGCCACCAGCAACGGTGCCGCATAGAGCAGCATCAAGCGCAGCAACGCCCAATTGGGTTTTGCCCTATCGCGCAGCATGGTGGGCACCAACAGCAAAAATTTAACCCCGCTGGCTATCATATTCGCAATAAAAACATACCCCACGCCTGTCGCTGGGTCGTAGAAGGTATCCGTAAGCCAATTGCTTCCTCCGCTAGCCACCAAGGGCAAACAATAGCCCAAAAAGAACATATTGAGGCCAATAAATACAAGCACATTGGTAAGATTAACGGCTACAAACCTTTTGGCCTTATTCTGCTCGCGCAGCTTGGCCAACGGAATGCTCGAAATGGCATCTAACCCAACAATAATGGCAAACCACACCACATACTCCTGATTGTTGGGATACATCAACCAATTGGCAATGGGTTGTGCAAAAACTATAGCCGCTAGAATGAAAAGCGCTGTAGAAGCAGCCAAAGAGGCCAGCACCGTGCTGAATACAGAAGATGGGTTATGCTCCTTGCTTGCCGAGAAACGGAAGAAAGCCGTTTCCATGCCGTATGTAAGCATCACTATAAGAAATGCCACATAAGCATACATCTCGGTGATGACGCCAAACTGCTGCGGTAAAAAAACAAAGGTGTGAAGCGGTACAAGAAGATAGTTGAGAAACCTCCCCAGAATTGAACTGAGGCCATACATAGCCGTTTGACCAGCAAGCTTCTTAAGTACAGACACGGGTTACTTTCCGTTCAGGGTCCAATCGTAGGTGTAGAATGTGAACTTCGCAGGTACAGATTTCGACTCAGCGTGATACTTGCTTATGAAGTTGGCAGTCTTTTCCTCACCACCAAAATCTTTGGCATACCACTCAAAGAGCTGCGATATCTGCATACTTCCTTTTCCCAAACGAACAAACGATGCCTCGTTAATTGCAGCGCGGGTTTGCCCTTCCAATTGTTTCTCTAATTCAGCACCTTTATAGGCAAACGAAGCAAGTTTTGGACATCCTTTAGCCGCACACACCAGTGCGAAATGCAATCGCGCATCGGGAAATTTCTTATAGAGCATTTCCTTTTCCAGCTGATTTAGGGTTGTTTTTTGACCCCGTACACCATGCATGTTTTTATCAAAGAATCCTGAAACTTTTAGTGGCCCTTCAATTGGATAGTTCTCCACCACACTTTGAATTACCAGGATGTTGTAGGCATTGATTAAAAACGCTTTCTCTTCATTGCCTTCAAACGGTTCGCTTTTATTGATGGCCGTTACCAAAGCATTCAATTTAGCAGGATTGCCATTTATAGCGGCATAGTCTACCACTCCATTTTTTACATGCGCCCGAAAAAACGCATCTGCCTGCTCTGTAAAGCTCTGCCCAATTGCCACAGTGCAAAATCCAACGGATAGAATAAGAATCGCTATAAAGCTGCGCATGACGGGTTGGTTTAAGATGTTGCGCTGGTGCTGGGCCTTATTAGACGCAACACTAATGCATTATTTCGTTTCGGTAGGAGGGGTTTCCAATGTTCCATTTACTCCAGCTGCTGCATCGGCAGCCGCTTTCTTTTTCCAAGGGCGAAAGCGCACACCAATCATCACCTCGTGGCTACCATCAGAGTAGTTTCTAAGGTTTGACGTGCTCATGTCGTAGCTATAGCCAAATACCAAGAAATCTTTGTAGAGCAATCCTGCCATAAACGACACGGCATCATCATGGCGGTAGGAAGCACCAATCCAAAACTGGTCGCGGTAGTCGAAACGCACACCAGCATCAAATTGTGGCGGAACTGGAGTCACATACTTCAACAACACATTTGGCATGATTCCGAAACTTCCCACATGAAACGTGTAGGAACCCATCAACATAAAGTGGCGCGAAAGGGTGCTTGTTCCATCGCCTTGTCCTGAATCGAAACCTAGGTTATTGCCAATAATTTGAGGAGCAGAGAAGCCCACATTAAAGTTCTTGTGATACAGATTGATGCCAAACGTAGCATCGGCAGTTACGGCAGACATTACAGCATTGGGAAACGCTGGGTCGCCACTTTGGTACAAATCTACTTTAGTGCCATCAATGCGAAATTGAAGAACGCCAATACTCAAACCCATCCCTAAGCGCAATTTGCTCGATAATTTGAGTTGATATGCATAAGAAATATGCGCTCCTGTTCTGCTTGTTGGTCCAGTTACGTCAGAGAAAATGGTGACACCCATGCCCATGTTGTATCTCCTAAACGGGCCTTGAGCCGAAAGAATAAACGTGCGCGGTGCATCGGTAATGCCAATCCAATTGAGGCGATTATTTGATTTTACCTCCCAGTAATCGTATTTACCCGTCACGGCAGGATTCATCACATAGTCATTCATCATATACTGACTGTATTGAGGAATCTGCTGTGCCCATGCCATTGTTCCTGCACCAAGAACTAGGATTGAAATGTATAGTAGTCTTTTCATGTGTTTTTTAGTGAATGTCATCGCTTGTGGAAAATTGGCCTTCCTTGCCAATCGCTATTGGCAAGGAAGGTCTTTTCATTATCGAACGATTGTTATAGGTCCAGTAAATGGTTGCTCAAAATTTTCGGAGCGAATCACGTAATAGTAAGTTCCTACAGGTAGGTCGTTACCATCATAGCGCCCATCCCATGGAATAGGATAGCCTTCGGCAGATTGCCATAGCATTTGCCCCCAACGATTGTAAATCTCTACCACAGCATCGCTAAACAATTCGATGTTGTCGATAATCCATGTATCGTTAATTCCGTCACCATTTGGAGTAACACCATCAGGGAATTTGATTCCAGGTACTACCTCCACAAGCACGCTGTCAATATTGGTACAGCCATTTTCATCGGTTACAGTTACGTAATACATGGTTGTTTCCAGTGGAGAAGCAAACGGATTGGTGATGGTAGAGTCGCTAAGCGCATCGCCTGGAGTCCATGTGTATGTCCATTCGGTTACTACCCCAAGCGCATTCAAACCAATGGTTCCACCAGTTGGGATAGTCACGTCCGCTCCACCGTCAACAGGGGGAACATCATACATGGTAACCAGTACCGAATCAGTATCCACACAATTTCCAATACTCACTGTCAACGCATAGGTTGTATTTACGATTGGGTTAGCTGTTGGATTAGCTGCGCTAGCATCACTAAGGCTTTCCGCTGGCGACCAGAGGTAAGTGCCTCCTCCAGCTCCATTCAGGGTAAGTGAGCTTCCAACACAAAGATTGAGGTCGTCACCCGCTTGGGCTTCAATGTTTACCAAAGTTCCAATGCTGTAGGAATCAACGATTGAACATCCTGTGGCATCAGTAATGGTAACTGTGTAAGCGCCAAAGAAAGCGTTAGCCAAATCCTCTGTAGTTGCTCCTGTAGGATTCCATTGGAAGCTATAGGATCCTACTCCACCCGCTACTGTTAGATTGATAGACCCGTTTGCCACATTGCTACATGATGAAGCACTAGTAGTAGCATTTGAAACAAGGGCAGGAGGCCCAAGAACTGTTACACTACTTTGAGATACACATTCGTTGGCATCAATAACTGTAACGGTGTAAGTGCCAACACACAACGCGGTTGCGGTTGCTCCCGTTTGATTCGATGGGTCATTCCATAAGAATGTGAAAGGTGGTGTTCCACCATTTGGAATGGCAGTGGCTGTTCCATCACATGCACCACCGCAAGTTTCATCAACTGCCGTAGCGGAAGATGAAAGTAACGCAGGCTCTGTGATTACTACCGTTGCCTGAGTGGAACAGGCCGGTGCTTGGGCATCAACCACGGTTACAGTGTAATTGCCTGAGCAAAGTCCTGTCACTACTTGTGTAGTTTGATTGAACTGGTCGTTCCAGAAGTACTGATACGGCCCTACACCGCCTGTAGCAAATACAGAGGCCGTACCATCGCAATCGCCATTGCAACTTACTGAAGTGAAAATTGGCGCCGTGGCCACCAATACGTTATCGTCATTAATGGTGACAGAGGCATTTGCAGTACATCCAATTCCATCCGTAATGGTTACATCATAGGTACCTTCGCAAAGACCAGTAGCTGTTGCAGAAGTTTGCCCATCAGACCATACATAGGTGAAAGGCGGAGTGCCACCAGAACCTGTTACGGTAGCTTGTCCGTTACAACTTCCACTACATTGAATTTGAGTTGTAGCGGTGATATTTGCATTAAGAACAGGCGGCTCGGTAAGGTTGATGTCAACCGTTACCGTACAAAGGTTCGCATCTGTAACAGTTACAGAATATTGCCCAGCACATAAGTTGTTTATAGAGTTGCCCAAACCAAAGTTGGACCAAAGGATAGCATAAGGCGCTGTTCCACCTGTTATTGTAACAGTTGCAGAACCGTCACACTCACCTCCACAGCTTGGATTTACTACCGAAACAGTAGCATCTAAAACTGGTGGCTCAATGATGTCTACCGAAGTTGTTGCAGTACATCCATTGGCATCTGTAACTACAACCGTGTATGTTCCAGCACACAGACCCGTTGCGGCAGCTGTTGTTTGCGCGTTCGCATCGTCCCATAAGTACGTATATGGAGCGGTTCCTCCTTGCGCAATTGCTGTGGCAATACCATCGCATTCGCCTCCGCAGGTAATGTTTGTGGCAACACCAGCAACAACTAATGGAAGAGGTTCAGTAACGATAACCGCAGTTGTACTTGTGCAACCGTTGGCATCCGTTACTATTACATTGTAAATGCCAGGGCACAAATCTGTAACCGTATCATTCTGAGTAGCAGCCAAATCCGTCCACTGATAGCTGTAAGGACCTGTTCCACCAGTAGCAGATGCATAGGCTTCACCATCGCAATCTCCCGCACAACTAACGCCTTGAGCACTGGCTGTAATAACAATAGCTGCTGGTTCACTTATCGTTATCTGCGATGTGTTGGTGCAACCAGCAGCATCTGTTGCAGTAACAGTATATGTTCCTGCACACAATCCAGTCACGTTTGCAGAGGTAGTAGCAGCAGGGTCGTCCCATAAGTAAGAGAACCCTCCCGCACCACCAGTGGCATTGGCAGAAGCTTCGCCATCACACACACCAAAGCAAGATGCATCAACTGTTGTTGTGGCTATTACGATTGGAGTAGGTTCGTCTATTGTAACAGAAACAGTAGCGGTACATCCATTCGCATCTGTGATAGTAGCGGTGTAATCTCCAGCGCAAAGTCCAGTTGCCGTGGCTAAAGTGCCTCCAGAAGGTGACCATGAAACGGTGTATGGAAGAGTTCCTCCAGAAGCTACAACGGTCACAGCTCCATCGCACACTTCAGCACAAGAAGCATTGGTAACCAACGGCAAACTAACTGAGATTTCGGTAGGCTCTGTAACGGTTACTTGCGTTACGGTAACGCAACCATTCGCATCTGTGATAGATGCGCTCACTAAGCCCGCGCAAAGGCCAGTTGCTATTCCTGTAGTTTGCCCTGCAGGGTCGTCCCAAAGGATGGAGTATGGGGCTAATCCGCCAGTAATTGTTACTGTGGCCGTTCCATCGCATGTTCCATTGCAAGAAGCTTCGGTAGAAACGCTTGTTAATAGTGGCCCGTCAATATTGTTAACAGGAATAACAACCACGGCAGAGCATCCATTGCCATCAGTTACAGTAACCGTGTATGTTCCAGCCACAAGATTAGTAGCTGTTGCTGTAGAAGATACATTTGGAACCCATGAATAAGTGTATGGTCCACCATCGCCACCTGATGGATTCACGGTGATTGCACCATCAGAATTTCCGCAAGTTGCAGGAGTAGAAGTATATACCGGAACAATTTGCGATGGCTCAGCAATCACAACGGGCTGAATGAAAATACATCCAAGGTCATCAATTATTTGAACGTTGTAAGTTCCTGCGCAAAGGCCAGTTACACTTGCAGTTGTTTGACCTCCTGGAACCCATAAGTAGGTGTAAGGTGCAGTGCCACCAACAGGAGTTACCGTGCCTTCTCCATCGCAGGTTCCGAAGCAGGATGCATCAACAACTACAACAGTAGCGCTTGTTGCGCCTCCATCATTATTTACTGGAATAATGAAGTTTTGAACACACCCGAATTGGTCTATTACATCAACGTTGTAAACACCTGCGCACAAACCTGTAATTGTAGCAGTGGTTTGACCATCACCCCATAGATAAGTGTATGGTTGCACTCCACCTGTTGGACTAACTGTAGCTTGTCCATCGCACTGCCCGCAATTGGCGTTAACAACAGCAGAATTTGCTGTTATTTCTAGAGGTTGGAAGATGTTTACAGCAGCGGTGGTAACACATCCGTTCGCATCGGTAACATCAACATTATATAATCCTGGGCAAAGGTTTACTGCAGTAATTGTGGTTTGTCCATTCGGATCATTCCATTGATAGGAATATGGAAATGTACCGCCAGTGGTAAACACTGTGGACGTGGCATCGCAAATACCAAAGCAATCTGGGTCGTTAGCAGTGGTAGTAGCGGTAAGCGTTATCGGTTGCGCGATAGTTACAGAAGAAACGGATACACATCCATTCGCATCGGTAACGGTTACTTCAAACGTTCCAGCGCAAAGACCAATGGCTGTTGCTGTAGTTTGCGCCAAGGGGTCGTTCCATAAATAAGTATAAGGCGCTGTGCCTCCAGATGCCGTTACTGTGGCCGTACCATCACAATTGCTATTACATGTTGGATTTACCTGAGAAGTAATAGAAGATGTCAATCCATTTGGCCCAGCAATTACTACTGATCCCGTTTGGGTGCAACCATCTGCGTCAGTAGCAGTGATGATGTATGTGCTTGCGCAAAGTCCTGTGGCTGTTAGCGTGGTTTGGTTTGCTGGGTCGTTCCAAGAAACTGTATACGGGCCATTTCCTCCAGTTACTGTGGCTGTGGCTTCACCAATACATGTGCCGCTACATTCTAAATCGATAATGTTAGAGAATGTGATTACGATTGCAGGGGGTTGGGTAATGTTTCGCGAAACACTAAAAGTGCAATTGTTTGCATCGGTTACTGTAACGGTGTAGTTGCCTGCACATAATCCAGTGGCTGTAGCCGTGGTTTGCCCTGCTGGATCATTCCACAAATAGGTGAATGGAGCCGTTCCTGTTTGAACGTTAGCTGTTGCCGTACCGTCACATACACCATTGCAGGAAGCATTAGTTCGCGAAGCTGTCACCGTCAAATTTGGAGTATCGACTATTGTGCCTGTGGCAGTATTGGTGCAACCGTTGGCGTCTGTTACTATCACATTGTAGGTTCCTGCACAAAGACCGCTAGCAGTGGCTGTGGTTTGTCCCGCTGGGTCATCCCACAAATAGCTGTATGGTGCTGTGCCATTCGAAGCGGCAGAAGTTATGGTTCCATTGCACAAACCACATGTAGCGTCTGTCGGGGTTGTTGTAATTGCTATTGGAGCTGGTTCGTTAACAGTAGCAATCAAATCACTTCCACCCGATCCGCCAAATGTGAGCGACCAATCGAAGATAAATCCATCATCAATGCTCAAGTTATCTGTTACAGTAATGGTCCAGTTTCCATTGAGCGGGCAACCTATAAAACCGTTGAATGATTGAGTCGGTGTATATGTGCCCGGAGTCATGGAATTGTTGGGTAAATTCCCTGCTGTTACCCAGTTACCTAGCGCATTTTCTTGAAGAATGGTTCCAAATGTTGCTGTTTCTGAGAAACAATATTCTGCACCCGTTCCTGGAACTCCATTTGGTCCAGCATCATTCGCACCACCTAAATATGTTCCTGTTCCACCTGGATATTCTTTTAGAACAACTGTTTGCCCATTCGGACATGTGAGCGTCATCTCTAAATCACCCAAATAGGATTGCTCCATGTTGATACAGATGTTTTGCAAATCCGTTCCTGTGGTGATTGTGCCTCCCGCAGGAAATCCTGTTATAGCTACCGAGGTGTTGTAAGAAACACCATTTCCATCAGGAAGTGCCAACGTTCCTCCAGCAAACGAACCTCCAAGCGTTATTTCGCTAGCTGTGCAACCATTGGCATCCGTAACCACTGCGGAATAATCGCCTGCAGGAAGATTCGAAATGTCCTCGGTTGTTTCTCCTCCGGGCGACCACAAATACGTATACGGTGCAGCGCCACCAGTTACTGTCATATCAATAGAACCATCATTAACACCATTACAAGAAACGTCCGTTACCGCCAAGGTGATTACGATAGGAGAAGGCTCATTAACCGTTACGGTTTGCTGTAGAGAACACCCAATGTTATCGGTCACCACAAAAGTGTATGTACCTGCACACAAGCCCGATTCTGACAAACCTGTACCTCCTGTTTCTTGCCATAAATAGGAGAAAGGAGCATTGGCGCCAGATACCGTAGCTGTAGCAGTTCCGTCACATGTGCCGTTGCAGCTCATATCAGTGGCAACAACCGCAAGTTGAATTTGAACATCACTTATTGTGAATTGAGCCGTATTAGTGCATCCATTTGCATCAGTTACCAATACTTGATAGTTGCCACCACAAAGCCCGGAAACGCTAGAACCACTTCCTACGTTTGGCGTCCAAGTGTATGAATACGGTCCAGTGCCACCAACCACAGCAACACTTGCTTGACCATCGCAAATCCCATTACACGTTGCGTCTACAGTTGTTGGAGTAATAACTAATGGTGGAATCTGATTTACAACAAAGGATGTTGTACCTTGACATCCATTGCTGCCTGTGACTGTAACGGTATAGGTATTTGGGCTAAGGCCACTAATATTCTGAGTGCTGAAATTTCCGGGCTGCCAGTTGTAAGAAAATGGGCCAACTCCACCAGTAAATGAAATAGTAACCGCTCCATTGTTCGCTCCAGCACAGGTTACAGGTGTAACTACACCTGTAATGTTGATAGGCACAGGTTGGGTTAGGGTTACAGAAGGAGGGGTAAACGTGCAGCCCGCAGCATCAGTAACTGTCAATGTATAGGTTCCAGCACCTATCCCGCTAATATTCTGGGTGGTTTGACCCGATGACCAAAGAAACGAATAAGGTGCTGTACCTCCAACTAACCCAGTTGTAGCGATACTACCATTCAATCCACCATTACACGTTGGGTTCGTTCCTGTTAATGAGGCAGCCCAATCTGGCGTTTGAGTTATAGTATAGGGTAATGTTGAAGAACATCCATTCGCATCGGTTACGGTTACGTTGTATGTTCCCGCATTCAATCCAGAAACCGTAGAAGTGGTAGATGCAAAAGGCAACCACGAATAAGAATAAGGTGCCAACCCACCAGACACACTTACCGAAGCACCTCCATTGTTGCTATTTGGACAAGATTCGTTTGTTGCGGTAACGGCAATGTTAAACGGTGCTGGGTCATTAATCGTGGCAGTCGAAATTGCAGCTGGGCAACTTCCCCCCAAACCATCTTCGCCTACAACAATGATTTGATAATTAGAAATACCTGCACCCAAACCGGTGAAAGTATAAGTAGTAGTAGGTTGCGGCCCAGAGGAAATGAACAGCGGTCCGTTAAATAATTGATACGTGTAATCGGGCGAACCGCCTGTAACAGTGATAGTAATTGTTCCATTACTTGCCCCGTTGCACGTAACATCAGTGGCTGTCACCGATTGAATTGTAACCGGGCATTGTGCCTTAGAAAATTCAGCTGTGAATAAGGTTGAGGTAGCTGTAAACGCAATAATTGCAAGTAGACGTATTGGTCTCATCATGACGATGGGTTGGGTTCTGTAGACTTAGTTTATAATAGGATTCAATCCCCCTATTTTCGGGGGGTTAAAGTACAGTTTTTGATATATTAGACAACGTCTTGACTTTCGTAAGTTTAACAAGTGATTTGTGAATATTTATGGCGAATTAAATTAGCGCTTGAGCGTCATTTTCCCTCTGGAAAAGAGTCTATGATTTTGTTTCTACAATTTAGAATTGCCACAAAGCAAAACACTTTTTTGAGTTCAAATTTGATGTGACAAAAATCATGTTTCAACTTTATCGCAGTTTTCATTTTTGGTCGCCATCTTTGGCCGTCAACCCAGTTGCATGAAACGTATCTATTCCATACTCGAAGGATTTTTATCCATTGACCTGCGAACCTTAGCTTTTGTTCGATTCCTAACTGGATTTGTGGTCATTATGGACCTCATCTCTAGAGCGATGGATTTAACCGCGCTTTATACCGATCAGGGTGTTCTTCCAAGAACGCTATTGCTGAGCGGGGCAAACAATTGGTCGTTTTCTGTTTACTCTATAAGTGGTTCCTACTTGTTTGTTTCCGCCATGTTTATCATGGCGGGCGTTTTTGCGTTGTTCATGAGTTTTGGATATCGCACCCGATTGATGACTATTCTTTCATGGATTATGCTCATGTCGCTGCAAAATCGAAACCCTCTAATCTGTTATGGAGGAGATTCTGTGATACGAATGATGCTTTTCTGGGGAATGTTTGTGCCTTGGGGAGCCAAATACTCTATTGATAGTTTGCGATACGGGTTCAATAAACTGTCGGAACATCTCCCGAAGAAGATTTTTACCATGGGAACGGTTGGCATGACCCTTCAGGTTTTATACATCTATCTTTTTACCGCTCTTTTCAAAAACGGACCAGAATGGCACTCGGAAGGTACTGCGGTTTATTTTGCCATTGCCATCGATGAATTAGCTTCTAGGTTCAATTTCCTTGTTCGCGCCCTTCCTATAGATGTGCTGAAAGGAATGACTTGGGCAGTACTGGCTTGGGAATGGGTTGGGCCAATTTTGGTGGCTTGGCCCAATTGGAAAGTTCGCGTATTTGGATTGCTTGGATTTTTCACGCTTCAATTGGGATTTTTCACCTTTATGGTACTCGGTTTATTCCCTGTGTTTAGCACCCTTGCCATTTTAGTTTTTGTTCCTTCTGAGATTTGGGACAAACTTGAAGCACGATTCATTGGTGCTCGCCAACGCAGTCTGCGCATGTATTACGACCCTAACTGCGGTTTTTGTCAGCACATGGTTCTTGCGTTAAACCGCTTTTTGCTTTTCGATTCCGCACAGGCCCTGCCCGCAAGTGATGATTCTGCAATACATGAAGATCTCAGAAAGAACAATTCTTGGATTGTAAAAGATTCGGAAGGGAATACATTTATGAAAGGCAAAGCGTTGATTGCCGTATTCAATCATTCACCAATTTTTTGGCCCGTTGGAAAACTTCTTGGACTATTTACTCCAATTTTAAATTGGTCGTATAGTCGCCTTGCTGTTAACCGACCAGAGTGGCCTGCATTTCAATATTTCCCGAACGGAATTATCTCCCGTTATTCCGTTACTCAATCCTTGCCAGTGATGGTTTTGGCACTGTGGTGCCTACTATATGTTACGCTTTTCAACTTTCATAAGTATGACGAGAAGGCACTTCCCGTTCCTAAATCACTCATTTGGGTTTCTGGAATTTTCAAAGTAGATCAAAACTGGGCCATGTTTGCCCCTGCGCCCTATCGGGCAGATGGCTGGTTTGTTATTCCTGCACAATTAGCCAATGGAGACTCAGTAGATATATTTAAGAATGGCGCACCAATCAACTGGGATAGGCCAGAACGTATAGCTACAACATACAGAAACACCCGATGGAGTAAGTATTTACGCACCATTCGGCAGCCTAAGTATAAGATGGCCATGAAACATTATGTGTCTTGGCTTTGGCGCGAATGGGACAACAATCACTCTGAAGAACAGCGCTTAAAGCAGTTCGAATTTGTGTTTGTAATGGAAACAAATATGGAAAATTGGGAAACCGCTCCGCCAAGACGAATGTCACTTTGGTCGCAGGATTGTAGAAAAATTTCAGATTTCTGATGTTGAAGTAAAAATTTTTTACCTTCGAGCCCTTCTTAAATCCTTCATTCATAAAGAACATGAAAAAAAATTACTTGGTTGGCGGTTTCACCGCAATTGCATTTTTCTCTGTAGTAGGCTATGACTACTACACTGGAAACATCTCTATTTTCGCAAAGAAAGTAGTTGAAAATGGTCCTTCTGGAATTGCCGATGTTTCTGGCGATCAAGATGTGAACCGTGGTGGAGTTGCTCCACTAGGCGCTGTAGCTGATATTTCTACTTTAGCTGATATTTCTGCCACCGCGGACATTTCTGCGACTGCAGACATTTCTGCCACAACTGACCTTCTTGCCAATTCCGATTTGCTTGGTGGCATTCAGGATATTTCTGCGACTGCTGATATTTCAGCTGTTGCTGATATCTCTGCGACTGCGGATATCTCTGCGACTGCGGATATTTCCGCTACTGCGGATATTTCAGGTTTAGCAAATGCCGATATTGCTGCTGCTGCTGACCTTTTGGCTAACTCTGATTTGCTTGGTGGTATTCAAGATGTTGGAGGTCTTTTGGCTAACTCTGATTTGCTTGGTGGTATTCAAGATATTTCTGCGACTGCTGATATTTCTGCTACCGCAGACATTTCTGCGACTGCTGATATTTCTGCTACTGCTAATGGAATTGAAGATGATTTCCGTGCTGGCAAGGTGAGTGTTTACAACTTCCCAAATCCTGCTAACGACATCACAAACTTCCGTTTTCAATTGAACGAGGCTGCTTTAGTTCGTATCGTATTGTATGGCGCAAATGGTCAAATGATAGCTATGGCTTTGAACAAGCAGTATGGAGCTGGTGAGTTTGTTTATTCGTACGATGTGAGCAAATTAACCCCTGGAACTTACGTTTATACGTATCAATTGGGAAACAACTTGCCAATGACGCGCAAGTTGATCATCAAATAATCCCAACTTAATGTTTTCAATAAGGGCTGAATCTCCAAGAGATTCAGCCCTTTTTTGTGGAATAAATTACCCTCCACCCAACTGGGTGTATTAGCAACTGGCTGGGTTTGGCATGACAATCCTCATATAAAATGAAGAATTACAGAGCTACCATTGCGCTACAAATCAACAGCTAAAACTTAACCCATGAAAAAAACACTCCTGTCCACAATTACCATTCTAGGCTTTGGAGCATATAGTGCCCTTGGCCAAATGTATTCCCCAGCCGCTTCTGCACTACCTGCAGGTTCTGTTGGTCAAGTATACGCTGGTCAAACCATTAATTTCACCGTGCCTGCGACAACCACAGTAAGCGGTGCCGTAGTTGCAAACGCTGTTGCTGCTCAATTTCCTCAATTCTCGGCATTTACTGGTGCAATTAGTGGACAAACCTTTCCATTAACGATTACTTCTACAACGTTGTCGGTTGAAGGATTACCTTCTGGCATTACTGCTACTTGCAGTGCTACACCATGTACATTTTTAGCTGGCGCTTCTGGAAATATCTCTCTTGCGGGAACCCCAACTTCGGGAGGGAATTTTACAGTTAACATTACCTCACTTACTTCAGGAGAAGCAGATTTATCGGCATACATTGCTGCTCTTCCGATAAACCCTGGCATTCCTGGGGTAATTGCAATACCGCAACCTGTGCCTACAGTTTTAGATGAGGCTGGTTACACTATGGTTGTTTCTGGAACTAATGGAATTGAAGAAAGTAATGACGTTTTTAGCCTGAGTGTTTTTCCAAATCCAACTGTAAATGCTTCTACTTTAGCGATAAATTCTACTATTAATGGAGTTGCGAATGTCGAGATTTGTAACGTTGCTGGAGTGCTGATAAGTTCACACTCTGAGGCTATACGCATTGGGTCAAACAGGGTGAATATCGATATGGGAACTTTGCCTGCCGGAATTTACCTGATAAAGACATTTATCAATGGTAGTCAAGCATTAGTTCGTATTCAAAAGAACTAACTCTCAGGTATTGTAAAAAAGGAAGGGCGGCCAATTGGCCACCCTTCCTTTTTTTATTGTCCCAAAACTTAATAGAGTTGTACTACTTGAGCTTTCGGGAATTTCTCCATCCAATTTGTCAAGGCTTCTTTGGTCTTAACATATATAATGGTGCGCGCATCTAAGATAAGTTTGAACTTAGGTCCAAGCTCTGTCTTTTTGGTTTCTTCATTTTCCATGACGTTGTTCGTTTAAATTAATAAACACTACAATGGAAAAATCGTTCCAATGTTGGGCGTTATTTCTTAATAGATGTTAACGTCACTCAAAATCGGGTCATTCTCAATTGTTAGTCTAATGGACTAGCATTGAAAAATACTACGCACCAATGGCAGCACGAACTCGCTCTAACTGAAGCAATTCACCCAAAGTCATTTTAGAAATTACAGCCATTTCCATAGCAAATCTGCGTTGTGAGGCTGTTAATTTTTTCTTTGATTCTGCCGATAATTTCATGGTGTAGGTGTGTTTAGTTTCAGGAGATATAAACGCTTGTCCTGCTAGCTCGGTTTCCAAAAACCGACCAACGACCATTTTTCTTCCTTACATCTTTGTTTTAAATGCCTTCTGCGCTACGTCTGACTAAAGGGCAGATGCTAATGCGATAATACAGGCATAATGACAGGCTCCAAACGAGATTTCGATTGTACAAGCATATTACCCAATGGGCAAGCAGACGTTTTTTGCTTCGGTAAAAAACCGTAGTGCTTCCCAGCCACCTTCTCGTCCAACACCCGATTGTTTTACGCCCCCAAACGGAGTGCGCAAGTCGCGAACCAACCAGCAATTGACCCAAACGATTCCCGTATGCAGTGCTGCCGCCACACGATGCGCTTTGACAACATCGCTAGTCCAAACTGTAGAAGCTAAACCATACTTTGTAGCATTGGCATAGCCCACCACTTCATCTTCAGTATCGAAAGGCTGAATGGTTACCACTGGGCCAAATATCTCTTCTTGATTGGTGCGGCACGAAACTGGAAGACCCTCGATTATTGTAGGACGAATAAACCAACCTCCCAATCCCGTTTCTGCCGGCACTCCGCCCGTCAGCACCACGCCACCTTCGTGTTTGGCCAAGTCGATATAGGACAGAATTTTGGTGTAATGCGCTTGCGAAACCACGGCTCCAAGTTTCACATCGGCTTCCATAGGATTGCCCACTTTCATGGCACCCACTTTTTGCACAAATGCATCTTTAAACTTTTCATAAATACCGCGTTGCACATAAATGCGCGAACCACAGAGGCAAATTTGGCCCTGATTGGAAAACGAAGAATTTACCGAGGTGCTCAATGCCGCTTCAAAATCGCAATCATTAAAGATGATATTTGGGTTTTTTCCTCCCAATTCTAAAGACAACTTTTTGAACATTGGCGCAGCAACACGAGCAATTTCGGCCCCTGTGGCAGTGCCTCCAGTAAAGGAAATAATGGGCACATCAACATGGGCAGCAATAGCAGCGCCCACTTTGGCTCCAAGACCATGAACAATATTGAGTACTCCTTTAGGAAAGCCAACTTCATCACAAATTTTGCTGAGCAAATAGGCGGTCATTGGAGTAATTTCTGATGGCTTGGCAACTACCGTGTTGCCAGCGGCCAATGCTGGAGCAATTTTCCATGTAAAAAGATACAATGGCAAATTCCAAGGAGAAATGCAGCCCGCAACTCCAATGGGATGGCGCAATGTGTAATTCAAGTATTTGCCATCGGTGTCGTGCAGCTCGCTATGGTCGTGGAGAATAGCTGTGGCGAAAAAGCGAAAATTGTCGGAAGCCCTTGGAATATCTACTCGCTTTGCCATCCAAAGCGGCTTGCCATTGTCTACAGATTCTGCCATGGCAAGTTCGTCCAACTTAGCTGCAATACCATCAGCCACGTGCAATAAATGGGCAGACCGCTCCGCCCGCGATAGCGCAGACCAAGCGGGAAAAGCGCTTTTTGCCGCTTCCACCGCTGCTTCCACATCTCGCCCATCCGAATCGGGAATAAGCGAATACACTTCTCCCGTAGCAGGGTTGTGGTTATCCAAATACGTGCCCCCAATGGAAGCCGTAAATGCACCATTCACATAATTAGCAATGCGTATCATTTCTATGGTTTGCGGTAAAAATAGCGACTTCACAGGCACCCAAGCATAACGGCAACACCGCTCTATTGCAAGTCACCCTCATTTGGCGTACGTTTGGTTCTCCATACAGGGCTACAACATGAGGTATCACAGCATTGACAACCAACTCTTTATTCAAAATAGAAAGCGCTTTATTGAAGGAATAGTGCCGCAAAGTGTGGCCATTTTTAATGCCAACGACATTATGCCTACCAATGCAGACGGCACAATGAAGTTTAAGCAAAACAGCGATTTGTTTTACCTCTGTGGGGTAGATCAAGAAGAAACGGTGTTGCTCTTAGCGCCAGATGCTCGCGATGAAAACCACCGCGAAGTGCTGTTTATTCGCGAAACAAGTGACTTGATTGCAGTTTGGGAAGGCGCTAAGTTGACCATAGATCAAGCCCGTTTGGTGAGTGGTATTCAAACTGTGTATTGGTTGAAGGACATGGGAAATATTCTGAACACTTTGGTAAACGAATGTTCGCATATCTACCTCAATACCAACGAGCATGGGCGTGCTACAATTAAAGTAGAAACCCGCGATATGCGCTTCTTGAAATGGTGCAAAGAACACTATCCGTTGCATAAATACCGCAGATGTGCCCCTGTGATGCAACGCATACGCGCGGTGAAATCGAAGATTGAAATTGCCCTTTTGCAAGAGGCCTGCGATATAACCGAAAAGGGATTTAGACGATTATTAAAGTCTGTGAAACCTGGGGTTTGGGAATATGAATTGGAAGCCGACCTTATCCATGAATTTACGCGCAACCGTGCATCGGGATTCGCCTACGAGCCCATCATTGCATCGGGAGCCAACGCATGTGTGCTTCATTACATAGAAAACAATGCGCAATGCAAGAAAGGCGATGTGCTGCTGTTGGACATTGGAGCAGAATATGCCAATTATGACGCGGATCTTACCCGCTCTATCCCAGTTAGTGGCAGGTATTCAAAACGCCAACGCGAGGTGTATGATGCTGTACTTCGGGTACAAAAAAGCGCTATTGCTATGCTGCGCCCGGGCACATTTTTGAAGGAATATCATAAGGAAGTAAACCTGCTAATGGAGGCAGAGTTGGTTAAACTCAAACTGATTTCCAAGCACGATATTGAGCAGCAAGACCCGCAACGGCCCGCTTACAGAAAGTACTTTATGCACGGCACCAGCCATTTTCTTGGGCTCGACACGCATGATGTGGGCAATTGGGATTTACCAATGGAAGAAGGCAACGTGTTTACCTGCGAACCAGGCATCTACATACGCGAAGAAGGCATTGGAATACGGATTGAAGACGATATTCTTATTACCGCCAATGGCCCAGTGAACCTGATGAAAAACATTCCCAAAGAGGCCGAGGAAATTGAAGAGTTGATGAATAGTTGAATGCTAGCTATTGATGCGTTCTGCGGAACATTGCCAATGCGTTTCAACCTAATTTTTTTCTCGAAATACTTCTCTTGTTTCATTCCTAACGCGATTTGAGCAATTCATAGTAGCTATCGCGTTCGCGCTTGGCAAAGTCCAATTCTTGGCGCAATTGTTCCAATTCTGCATCTTTTTGGTCGAGTTGCTGCTGCATCATCAATGTTTCTTGGGTATGACGCAAATGCTCGGGCAATAGGCGTATGTAGTTGTCGAACAGATTGAACGATACCGCCTCGCACAACCCAAGCAGGGTGCTAACCCGCACATCGCGATGGTTTAATGTGCGGGCCAGCGAAGTGGGCATAAGTCCCATGGCCTTGGCAAAGTCGGTAAGGGTGCATTGGTGCCGCTTGGCATGGGCTTTTATGGCCAATTCTATGGCCGGAAGGTTGGCGCGCTTGTATGCGGTCACTTGTTTTGAGCGGGGATGCAGAATGGGATAGCTGGCCATAGCGTTGATTAAAGTGTAGACCCCAAAAATAACCGCAAAATCGCTAATTACTCACTCAAAACATACATTTCTGTTTAGTGACACAACATTTATGTTTGCCCGATATACATTTCTGTAGGGTTGAATAACATTTCTGTATGGCGACATAACATTTCTGTTTAATCAACACACATTTCTGTATGCGGGAACAACACTTCTGTATGTTCGCTAAGCATTTCTGTAGAGCGACAGCCTATTTCGGTTAAGAAATAGCGCTATTTCCTTAAGAAACTATACTTGGGAGATGGGAAACAGGATACAGGGCCGCTTCAAGCAGCCAAAGGATTCAAACACTCTCATTTCATTAACGAAGAATGGCTATTCGTTTGGAGACTTTATTGCCCCCCGTATTGCCGCATCAGTTTGTCCATATCAACCCCGCCATTCAGTTGTTCGCAGTCTTCGTATTTGCCTCCTCTTCGGTTTTTGTTGCATCCAACAAAGAAGTAAATAACCCCAATGTTGATGTCAAAATAACCGTCAGAGCGGTCTGGATTGCCCCGTTGACTTACATCATCCAAATAATCGGAAAGGGTCCAATGATACAATCCCTCTGCTTTTAGCACCCACGGACAGCTAATTTGGTACTTTAAACCAACACCCATTGGAATGCTAAATGTGAAATTCGAGTAGGCTTCCTCTGTGCTCGCTGTAACCGCATTTGCAGCCCCTGGAGTAATATCATTATACACCCCACCAACACCTGCTGTAACATAGGGGACTAGTTTCCATTTATCGTTGCGTAATATGTCAAAAGTGCCCCTCAGACTTACTTCGTGAGCCAGTGATGTAAAACTTAGATTTCTTCTTCGTTTACTTTCCGTGGTGCCATACGCATCATCTCCAGCAAGCTGACCAAGCGTATAATTGAGCTGCAATCCCCAACGCTTAGTAATTTGCCAATGCAGTCCAGCATCTACAGTCCAACGAACGGTGTTTAGAGGAACGATTATCTCTTCCACCAAATCTCCTTGGTAAATCATGGTTCCTCCACCCACAAAAACACCAAGTTTCCCTTGTGCTGTGGCATGGTTCAGTGTGCCATATAAGAGCATTGGCAACACAATAAGAGCGATTATAGGTAAGCGTTTCATGGCTTTATGGTTTATTCTATAACGGAGAATGGCTACGAATAGTGTCTACCTTTGAAGAATAGGCAAAATTAGCCTTCCTCTATGATAGTAAGCGTTAGAAACACCGACATCTATTACACCCACCTTGGGGCTGGACCCGCTATTGTTTTGTTGCATGGTTTTTTGGAGGATAGCTCCATTTTTCTTCCTTTTCAGAAGGCGCTTTCATCCCGCTTCCAAGTAGTTCTTATAGACCTACCCGGACATGGAAAGAGCGGAACCCAAGGCTATGTAAACAGTATGGATGCCATAACCGATGTGGTTAATTCGGTGCTTTTGGAGTTGAAAATTGCTACGTGCGTGCTCGTAGGCCATTCGATGGGAGGTTATGTTGCGCTGGCTTTTGCCGAACGTTATGCCAGCAAACTTGAAGGTTTTGGACTGTTTCATTCCACTGCTGTGGCCGATAGTTCGCAAAAAAAAATAGACCGCGAGCGCACCATAAAACTTGTTATGCGTGATAGCGGAACTTACATAGATGCTGCCATACCTGCGTTGTTTGCCGAGGCAAATAGGTCGCAGTTTCAGCATGAAATAGCCCAACTTATTGAAGCGGCAAAAACCTATACCTCTCAAGGCATTGTAGCGAATATTAGGGGCATGATGGAACGCCCCGATAGAACCAATGTGCTGCGCGATACCAAATTGCCCGTGCTCATTATTCAAGGGGCGGAAGACCCCATTATATCCGCAGAAACCATTCGCCAGCAAGCCACATTATCCTCCCAAATTACCTACCAAGAAATACCCAACATTGGCCACATGGGATATCTCGAAGCACCCGACATTTGCATGGACTTTATCGGCAAGTTTGCCGAACGAGCTTTTGCCCATGATTAACGCACTGCAAATACCAACTGGCACCAATCGCAAGGACGCCTACAACGCCTTGTTGCCGCAGGCAAAAGCCTTGTTTGAAGGCGAAACCGACCCCGTAGCCAACATGGCCAATTGCTGCGCCATACTTCGCCAAACATTCGGGTTTTTTTGGGTGGGATTTTATCTCGTTAAAGAAAATGTGCTTGTATTAGGCCCTTTTCAAGGTGATGTGGCTTGCACCAGAATTGCTTTTGGTAAAGGCGTTTGCGGCAGTGCTTGGCAGCAAAAAACAACCTTAATTGTTCCTGATGTAGACGCATTTCCCGGGCACATTGCTTGCAGCACTTTATCCAAATCAGAAATTGTTGTTCCCATTCTTAAAAATGGCGCGGTGATAGGCGTTTTGGATGTAGATAGCCATTTGCTCAACGATTTTGATGCCATTGACCAACACGGTTTAGAAGCGATAATCACAGTAATTGCTGCCCATTTATGAGAAAAACACGCGCCTTTCTCTATGGGTTATCCTTGTTTTTGTTGGGCTGCGCCCAGATAATTACCCCAACAGGCGGCCCTAAAGACGAAACCCCACCTAAGGTAGTTGGCGAATGGCCCGCCAATCAATCGGTAAATTTTAGCGCTAAGCAAATTGAGATTGAGTTTGATGAATTTATCGTGTTCGACAAGCCTAGCGAAAACGTCATCATCTCACCTCCTTTACTTAAACCGCCCATTTATGCGCTAAAGCAAAAATCACTCATCATCAAACTTACCGAGGAGCTCGCACCAAACGCTACGTATATTTTCAATTTCGGAGAGGCCATTCGCGACAATCACGAAGGCAATATTCTGAACAACTACACCTATGTGTTTAGCACCGGAGCGCAGTTGGATAGCATGGAACTGAAAGGAAAGCTGATAGATGCAGTTACCAGCGAACCCGCAGAAGGCGCTATGCTTATGCTCTATCGCACCAACCAAGATTCGCTACCCAAGACCACGTTGCCCGATTTTTTTGCCCGCACCGCCAAAGACGGGCAATTTCATATTCGCAACATTCCTGATTTGCCCTACAAGGTATTCGCCCTCAAAGACCAAAACACCAACTATCGCTTTGATGTGCCCAACGAAATGATTGGGTTTCTTGACACCTTGGTACGCCCAGATGCGCCTATTCGCGTAGCCAAAGCTGACACCACAATTCAAGCAGATACTAGCGCTGTTCCAAAAAATGAAACACCTGTTACTGCAGACACGACCAGCGCCAACAAAGGTGCGAAAGGAACAACTGTGGCAAGCACTGCATTGCAGATAAAAATGTTTGAGGAAGAAGACACCACCCAGTTTTTGAAGAAAGCTTCTTGCGAGCATTTTGGCAAATATGTGTTTGTGTACAACCGTCCTGTTGGGAAGTTTTCAGCCTTATTGCCCGCAACCGTATTGCCTTCTAAGCGGCAATGGGCCATTAAAGAATTTAGTGCGAAGCGCGATACCATTACCCTTTGGGCCACTGCCAACGCCCCCGACACGCTAGACCTTATTCTAAGCATTGCTTCCCGAAAAGACACGGTTCAATTGGTGAATAAAGCCCGAAATACTACTGGAAAACCAGGCAGCGTAGGCAAGCGAAGTTCCAAATCGTCTTCTAAAAAATTTGAGCTTAGCCTACAAACCAATCCGCCCATAGGCAAACCGCCAAAGCCCGGCCAACCAATACAACTCATTTGGAACCACCCAGTAGTAAATCTTGATTTAACTAAAATTGAACTTCGCGAAGATTCTGTTCCTGTTAATTTTAACCTGAACTCCACAGATACTGCCCTTCGCAAGTTTGCTTTGCAATATGACTGGAAAGTTGGAAAACACTACCAAGTGCATCTCGGTGACAGCGCTGCAATAGATGTATTTGGATTGAAAAACGATACCATAGATTTCAAATTTACCGCTATCGACAACGAACAGCTAGGCGACATTACGCTCAATGTGAGCAACATCAAAGGGCAACAAAAACTAATAGAGCTGGTAGATGGCGCCAAACGGACTGTTGCCTCGCGCGTTGTGAACGCCAACGGTGCGTTGGTGTTTCCGCAGCTAGAGCCCGGAAAATATGCCCTGCTTATGATAGACGACCAAAATGGTAATGGCCGTTGGGATTCGGGTCGGTATGCTATTCACCAACAGCCAGAGCCAATTGTAATCCTGAAATCGGATATTGATGTGCGTGCCAATTGGCAAATGGACTTAGAGTGGGATGCGGATGAGGCAAAAATTAAGAGTAAGCCATAAGGCGGATTCAACGCTTTCAAAAAGCAGCGCGATTCAACGCACTTTAATTCGCATAACACCAATGCAATAAAAAACCCCGAACAGTAAAACTGTCGGGGTTTCTAATGTTGTTGACCCACTAGGGCTCGAACCTAGACTCTTCTGGACCAAAACCAGACGTGTTGCCAGTTACACCATGGGTCAATAACGGGCGGCAAAAGTAAAAAGTTTTCACAATAGGTGAAACATCTTTTTTGCTTCGCGATGCAAGTTTATTCTTGAAGCGATTTGAAAGATGTTTAATCGTGCGGAAACCACAAAATTCCGAGCACGCATGGAAGAAAAAGCAACTCGGTTTCTTCGATTTTCAACCTTCATTACTTCAAAATTCATCTTGTCTCCTGTTTTGGTTATCCTACCTTTGTCCTTCACCGAAGCATTATCGCATGAATGTATTGCTGCTTGGCTCTGGAGGTAGGGAACATGCCTTTGCTTGGAAGCTAGCCCAAAGTCCGCGCCTCACCAAACTTTATATTGCGCCCGGCAACGCTGGCACGCAAAACGTAGGAACCAACGTAGCCCTCGACCCGCTCGATTTTGCAACGCTTCGACAGTTTGTGTTGCAAAACGGAATCGCCCTAGTAGTTGTAGGTCCTGAAGCTCCATTGGTTGCTGGCATAAGCGATTATTTTAAGGCCGATTCTACACTGCGCTATATTCCAGTAATTGGCCCATCACGGGCTGGTGCATTACTTGAAGGAAGCAAAGATTTTAGCAAGGAATTCATGATTCGTCATGGAATTCCCACTGCTCAATACCACAGTTTTACGGAAGAAACCCTAGCAGAAGGGCTTCAATTTCTCGAAACCCTCGAAGCACCTTATGTGCTAAAAGCAGATGGATTGGCTCAAGGAAAAGGGGTACTAATTTGCGATGAATTGGTGGAAGCTCGTATTGAACTTACGTCCATGCTTGTGGGACAAAAGTTTGGAGAGGCCTCCAAAAAAGTGGTCATCGAAGAGTTTTTACGCGGTATCGAATTATCAGTATTCGTTCTAACTGATGGAAAAAACTACAAAATTCTTCCATCCGCCAAAGATTACAAACGCATTGGGGAAGGAGATACAGGCCTAAACACGGGTGGAATGGGAGCTGTGTCGCCCGTACCGTTTGCGGACGATGCGTTTATTGCCAAAGTGGAAGAACGCGTAGTGAAACCAACCATTGCAGGACTAGCTAAGGAGGGGATCGACTATATCGGTTTCATCTTTATTGGACTGATGAATGTGAATGGAAATCCGCAAGTGATTGAATACAACGTGCGCATGGGCGACCCAGAAACGGAGGTTGTTGTTCCTCGCATTCAAAGCGATTTGCTCGAATTGTTTGAGGCTGTGGGCGACCAAACACTCGACACAGTCACCTTGAAAATAGACCCACGAACCGCGTGCACAGTAATGCTAGTAGCCGATGGATATCCTGGCAATTATGAGAAAGGACACGTAATTTCTGGGCTAGAAAACGTGAAAGGAAGTGTGGCATTTCATGCAGGAACCACAACAGACACCCTTGGAAACGTGGTAACCAACGGAGGAAGAATTATGGCCGTGACATCCATTGCCGACACATTGGATGATGCTTTGGAACTATCGTTCGCAAATGCCGAACGCATTCTGTACGAAGGGCGGTATTACAGAGCCGACATAGGTGCCGACCTCCGCGAATTACTGCTATCGAAATAGCAAAAACATATTAACGATTTGGAACCTCGCTTTTCTCGGATTTCATCAATTGAAACGTCCAATAGACAATCGCAGCGAAAATAATTCCGATTAGGACGTTGGTCATTATCCCACTTCCAGCCTCTAAAAGGCCAAAAGTCCATTGAAAAAGGTCTGCTATCGGTGCGAGGATATCCTGAAGATTCATGGTGCTGCTAATTTGGTCGCAAATATATTGAAGGAATTCAGGTGGTGCGCAAAAGCTTGGCATCTTTGCACTATTCACCTCATTGAAGTGAACTAACCCATGTTAACTCGCATCTTAAAGGACAATGGAGTGCTTTCACTGCTTCTGGTAGTGCTTGCTTGTCTTGCATTTGTGGGGTTTCGCACAAATCTTCTTCTTTTAGAAAACTCTTCCCCAAGCCCATTGGCGTTGCATTGGGCTTTTTCGTGGATGGAACCTTGGCCTTGGGCCAAATTTCTAATAAGCAGCTTGCTTTTAATCTTTTCAGGCTTTTTATCGCGTGCCATTGGAATACGCTTCAAGCTGCTAAGCTCTAAAGGTTGGCTACCTGTGTTGGTCATGGTGGGTATTGCGATGCTATTTCCGCAATTGCTAATTCGTCCTGATGTTCTATTGGCTATTGTGCTGGGTCAAGTGATGGTATTTCTCATCCTTTCTACCTACAAGCAAGATAAAGTGCTGAATACCTTGTTTCACATGGGCATGCTTAGTGGGTTGGTAGCGTTGCTATACGGCCAAGGCGCGATGTTGCTTGCGGTTGTTTTCTTTAGTATTTTCATTATGCGACCCGGTGCATGGCGCGAAGTGGTGATGCCGCTAGCTGGTGCCGCAATGATGCTGGTTTTTTTATTGCTGGTAGTGCTTTGGCAAGCCAATCCACTGCTGGCGTTGCAACATACTTTCCAATCGGCATGGGTAATTCCAACAGTGCCACAACTGCCACATGTTGGCCATATTATAATGCTGGTAATGCTTGGATTTTCTTTGCCTTCCCTATTGCAAGAAATGGCTTCGGGAGCGGTGCTTACTCGCAACGGAATGCTTATTCTAGTATCTCAGATTGCCACAGCACTGGTAGCGGCTTTGGTATTCCGCATTGGTTGGGCAGAAACTGCCGCTTGGTCAGCTTTTCCAATTGCGCTACTTATTTCCGCAATGATTGAGAAAGTGAAGGTTTGGTGGTGGTCTGACCTACTAATTATTGCCCTACTTGTGGCAACTGGTATAGGCTACGCGCCATAACCCAAAACTGCACGTAGGCGATTAAGCACAGCATGCGCTGTAGGTCGAGCTTTCGCTGCACCAAGTTGAAGTTGACGTTCTATTTCATCGGGATGCTCCATAAGGGCATCAAATCGAAGCCGCTCTTCTCTAAAATTCTCTAGGATGCACTCAAACAAAGCTTGTTTGGCATGGCCATAACCAAAGCCACCCGCAAGGTATTTAGCCCGCAAATCTTCTACCTGCTTCACTGAGCCCAACAACTGATATAGCGCAAACACATTGCACGTATCTGGATTTTTTGGTTCTTCCAATGGCGTGCTGTCCGTTACAATTTCCTTCACCTGTTTCAGAAGCAATTTTTCAGGTAAAAACACATCGATAACATTGCCATAAGACTTACTCATCTTCCGTCCATCGGTGCCCGGTATTACCATCATCGTTTCGCTTATTTGCGATTCTGGAATTACGAAAAGTTCTGCGTTAAAGTGATGATTTACCGCTCTCGCCATATCGCGAGTCATTTCCAAATGCTGTTTTTGATCCTTCCCAACCGGAACTATTTCGGCATCATACATCAAAATATCGCATGCCATAAGCACTGGATACACGAATAGACCGGCATTCACATCGGCCAAATTTTCCTGTTTATCCTTGAACGAATGTGCATTGGCCAACATTGGAAAAGGAGCAAAACAGCTCAGATACCACGTTAACTCACACACTTCTGGAATATCCGATTGACGATAGAACACCGTTTTCTCGGTGTCTAATCCGCAAGCCAACCAAGCTGCTGCGGTGGCGAGCACATTTTCCTTGCGCTGCTGACCATTTTTAATGGTAGTAAGCGAATGGAGGTCTGCAATA